>Ga0163108_10003135_pt1 | contig 11808 bp, 14 predicted proteins | sample Fk1155metaG_FD_109644 | JGI IMG/M metagenome (GOLD analysis project Ga0163108, IMG submission 109644) | Marine microbial communities from the Central Pacific Ocean - Fk160115 155m metaG | ecosystem: Environmental > Aquatic > Marine > Oceanic > Photic zone | place: The Central Pacific Ocean...
GTCCCCCTGTTGACACGTTTGAAGGGGACGACACGACCGTTGCCATTCGTCGAAGACATTGCGGTTCCACCGGAAAATCTCCACGACTTCCTGCTGGCCACGCAACGGGTTTTCCAGGATCACGAGGTCACCGCATCACTCTACGCCCACGCGGCAGCCGGACAGCTCCATCTCAGGCCGTTTCTGCCTCAGCCCAGTGACGAAACCGGTCCGAAAATCGAAGAGCTGGCACACGATCTCTACGAAGTCGTGTTCCAGCAGGGAGGAACGATCAGCGGCGAACACGGCGATGGCCTCGCACGGACCGCCTTCGTCCCATCACAATACGGTCCCTTGTACCGCGTCTTTCAGTTCATCAAGGACCTGTTCGACCCTCAACGGCGACTCAATCCAGGCAAGATCCTCGGCGACGATCCACACCTGACCCGCCGGAACTTCCGCCCGTTGCCGACAATCACGACCGCCACTCCTCCCGAACTCGTCTCGCTGAAATTCTCCTGGGCGCCGGAAGAACTCGTCGAAGTGGCCGGTGACTGCAATGGCTGTGGAGTCTGCCGGACCCAGTCAATGGTCCAGAGAATGTGCCCCTTCTTTCGCATCAACCCCTCCGAACACGCCAGCCCTCGAGCCAAAGCCAACGCAATCCGTGCACTCCACGGGCCACTCGCGGCCACTGCCCTGGAGACCGAGCAACTCCATCAACTGGCATCGCTCTGCTTCAACTGCAAGCAGTGCCAACTGGAGTGTCCCGGTCACGTCAACGTGCCCCACCTGATGATCGAGGCCAAGGCGGCACGAGTCGATGCCGATGGGCTTGGTCGATTCGACTGGACAGCCTCCCGCGTTCATTCACTCAGTGCCTTCGGGAGTATCATGCCCCGGGCAGCCAACTGGTTGCTGACCCAGCCCTCGGCCCGCTGGTTCCTCGAAAAACTGCTCGGCATTCACAGGGAAAGAAAGCTGCCCCTGTTGGCTCGGCGGTCCTTCCTGAGATCGCTCAAGCGTCGTTGGACAATTCGACCCCGGCCGGGCAGCAATCCCAGGCCGGTTGTCTACTTCGTTGATCACTTCGCCAACCACCACGATCCCGAGCTGGCCATGTCGCTCGTCCGGGTTCTGGAGCACAACAAGATCCCCGTCCATGTGCCGCGGGACCAACAACCCTCGGGGATGAACCTGGTGTCAGCCGGAGACCTCTCGGAGGCACGGGAGTTGGCGGCGTGGAACCTCAGGGAACTGGGAGAATTGGCCCGCGAAGGGCACAGGATCATCTGTACCGAACCGTCCGCGGCCGTCTGTCTCAAGCAGGAATACCCCGAACTGCTCGACCATCCCGATGCGGCGGCGGTTGCTGAACAAGTCGTCGAAGCCGGCACGTTCCTGGCCGAACGCCATGAGGCCGGGGAACTGTCACTGGACTTTCAACCGCTTGAATTAACCGTCGGCTACCACACCCCCTGCCATCTCAAGACGCTCGACGACTCCAGTTCATTTCAGGATTTGCTCAGTTTGATTCCCGGTTTGCAGGTTTCTACAATTGAGGAGGGCTGCTCGGGAATGGCCGGTGCCTACGGGATCATGCAGGAGAACTACGCGACTTCGATGGAGATTGGTCGCCCGCTGATGAGCAGGATGCAACGCGGTGATCTTAATATCGGGACAACCGAATGCAGCAGTTGCCGGATTCAGATGCAGCAGGGAACCACCATCCAGACACTCCACCCACTCAAACTCCTGGCACTCTCTTATGGACTGGCCCCGGAAATTCGGCAGCGGCTGTCGGCTCCCGGACAGAAACTGGTGATCGCGTGAAGCTGGCCGTTCAATTGTATGCCCGCGCCCGCGAACTGGCTGGACAAGATCACGTCGAGTTGGACCTCGACGAACCTGTCCTCGTCGGCGATGTTCGCCAGGCTCTCGCCAGCACCGTTCCCGATCTCGCTCCGCTGGCCCCCGGGCTGTTGATCGCCGTCGGCACCGACTACGCCGACGACGGCATCGTGGTCTCGGACGGGAAAACTGTTGCCTGCTTTCCACCTGTCAGTGGAGGCTGAACCGAGCGCCATGATCCAGTTGACACACGACCCGATCGACACGCAGCAACTGACCGAATCGGTCCGCGACAACGCGGCCGGTGCCATCGTCGTGTTCCTGGGAACTGTGCGTGAGTTGACCGACGGCCGGCGAACGCTGGCACTGGACTACGAAGCCTACCCCGAGATGGCGGAAGCGAAACTCGAGGAACTTGTCGAGACCGCCTGCCAGCGATGGCCCGTGACACGCTGGGGCATCGTCCACAGGCTCGGCCACCTCGCGCTCGGAGATGTCAGCGTCGCGGTCGCCGTGAGTTGTCCGCACCGGGACGCGGCTTTCGAGGCCGGACGGTTCCTGATTGATACGCTCAAGGAAATCGTTCCCATCTGGAAGAAAGAAAACTTCTCCGATGGAAGTACCGAGTGGGTCCATCCCGGTCTCGATTCAAAAACCGAAAACCCGCTGACTGGCTGATTCGTCCAGATCCTCCCAGGAAACCGAAGACAACGCGGTGCCTCATGACTTCTCTTCCCCCACTCGTCGATTCCTTTGGCCGGCGACACAACAACCTAAGACTCAGCGTCACCGACCGCTGTAACCTCCGCTGCTTTTATTGCATGCCGGCCGACGACGTGGAATTCGTGGCTCGGGAGGAATTGCTGACGTTCGAGGAGATCGGGCGATTCGTGACGGTCGCTGCACGACTGGGAGTCGACAAGCTGAGAATCACCGGTGGGGAACCGCTGGTCCGCAGGGACCTGCCGGTGCTGATCGAAAAACTGGCCGCCATCGACGGCATCCAGGACATCGGTCTGAGCACCAACGGGATCCTGCTCGGCGAGCAGGCACGGGACCTGTTCGCGGCGGGCCTGCGAAGGATCAACGTCAGCCTCGATGCACTTGACCCCGTTCGCTTCAAAGAGGTCACACGTCGGGAAGGACACGAGAAGGTTCTCGAGGGTCTCCAGGCAGCCAAGGATGCCGGCTTCGACCCGATCAAGATCAACGCGGTGGCGATCCGTGGACTGACCGAGGACCAACTGATCCCCTTTGGGAGATTTGCCCGGGAATCGGGTGTGGAAGTACGGTTCATCGAGTTCATGCCACTCGACGCGGACAATGCCTGGGATCGAAATCGCGTGCTGTTTGCTTCTGAGATCCGCAGTCGATTGGAGGCCGAGTTCGGCCCACTCGTCGCCAGGGGGCGTCCCGACCCCACGGCCCCCTCCAGCGACTTCGAGTTCGCTGACGGGCAAGGACGCGTCGGCTTTATTGCCTCCGTCAGCGAACCGTTCTGCGGCATGTGCAATCGCTTCCGCCTGACCGCCGACGGCAAGCTCCGCAACTGCCTGTTCAGTCTCATAGAAACCGACATCAAGACCATCCTCCGTGACGGCGGAACCGATGAACAGATGATCGAGTCGATCCGGTCGTCGATCCATGAGAAGGCAGAGGGTCACGAAATCAACACGGCACGATTCGTCCAACCCGATCGACCAATGTTCTCGATCGGCGGTTAGGAAAGACTCGCACGTGTCTCGAATCTACCTCGACAACGCGGCCACGAGTTACCCCAAGCCCGAATCGGTCTATGCCGCGGTTGATCACTTCAACCGCGGCCTCGGTGTCGCCGCCGGTCGAGGCGGCTATCGCATGGCGATTGATGTCGATTCGGTCATGAAACGATGCCGCAAGCGGGCTGCTGAAGTCCTGGGAGCCGAGAGTCCGGAGCGGATCGTCTGGACCTTCAACGCCACCGACGGTCTCAACCTCGCCCTGCACGGCCTGTTGCGTGAAGGTGACCATGTTGTCACATCCCAGGCCGAGCACAATTCGGTGCTGAGACCCTTGCGGGAACTGGAGAAACGCCGGGGCATTCGTGTGACCGTGGTGGATGTCGATGCCGGAGGACGTGTCGATGCAGCAGCTGTCAGCGCCGCCCTGCAACCTTCGACTCGGCTGGTCGCCATCCAGCATGCATCCAACGTCACCGGCGTCATCCAGCCGATCCAGGACATTGGCACCGTGGCCCGAGACGCCGGCGTCCTCGTCCTTGTTGATGCCGCGCAGTCGGCGGGACACCTGGCGATGACGGTTGCCGACTGGCCGGTTGATCTGGTGGCCTGTGCCGGTCACAAGGGACTGCTGGGTCCGCTGGGCACCGGTTTGCTCTACATCCGCCCAGGCTTGGAGAACGAACTGGTCGGATTGCGGCAGGGGGGCACCGGCTCTTACAGCCAAGACTCCCGGCAACCCGACATCATGCCTGACAAGTTCGAAGCAGGAAATCTGAACGCACCGGCGTTGTTCGGCCTGGACGCCGGTCTGGCTTTCCTGCAGGAAACCGGGGTGACCGCCATCGAGAAACACGAACAGGACCTGACCCAACGTCTGCTCGCAGGTCTCAAACCGTTGACGGGCCTGAGACTGGTCGGACCGCCACCCGAAGTGCCCCGGGTAGGTGTGGTCAGCCTGGTTGCCGACGCCTTTGAGCCCCAGGTACTGGCGACAGTGCTCGACGAGTCCTTCGGCATCCAGGCCCGCGCGGGGCTACATTGTGCTCCCGGCGTTCATGAGGCCGCCGGCACCCTCGCCGGGGGTGGGACGCTGCGGCTGAGCATCGGACCGTTCTCGACGACCGACAACATCGACGCCGCCTGCGTCGCATTGGCCTCGATCACCGACGGCTAGGCCGCCGGTTCAACCGGAACCAGCTTTGGGACCGGGATCATCATTCCGCTGACGGAACCGTGGTGAGCCAACAGGGTCGGGAAACGATGTCTGAGAAACCGGCAGGCCATCGGCGAGGGCAGCGTCGAGAGGTACAGGTCGCAGAGGCGTTGTGCCTGACGATCGAATTGGGCGCCACGTGCCGAGTGCACATGATACCGGCCGGCAAACCGGCGGTAGTCGCCGTCAAAGGCCGTTCCGATGTGGTAGAGCTCGTGGAAAACCGTTTCGAGTTTTTCGCGATAGGTCAGATCAAGGAATCTCGGCAGACAGAACGTCAGGATGTAGAGTTTCTCGCGACCATCGACGATCAAGGGGTCGACCAGGTAACGTCGACCCCGTCGGACGCCAACCCGGGCCCCATGTTCGAATCGCATCGGCGTCAACTTGGCCCACAGCCCGGTCCGCCCCCCGCGTCGTGCCCGGGTGATACAGACGGCAACCTCGTCCATGCGAATATGTGCCAGTTCGGGCACGCGGACCGCGATGTCCTCGCAGAGTTCTCGCATCGACGAGCTGAAGTCAAACGAGACATCCTTGTCATCGGACCGTGACCGCGGATTGCCGAGCCGCACCCGTCGAACCGCTGTCTCAATCCTCCGACTCGACCTCGTCATCCGCATCGCCCTCATCCTGGGGCTCATCCTCACCAGAAGTCTCGCCGTCGCCAACCGCTTCGACGTCCTCTTCTTCGCCCGCTTCGACGGGGTCAGAGCCATCAGGGCCAGCCTCAGCAGCGACGTCTTCGCCGGCTTCAGTCGGCTCGTCCGCATCGGTGTCCTGATCAGCATCATCGTCGTCGTCGTCGTCAACTTCCAGTGACGGTTGACGCTCTGCGATCGTATCATCCTCACCAACGAATTCGATCAACGCCTGGCGACCGGCATCACCGAGTCGGACGTTGGCCAGCTTGATGATCCTCGTGTAGCCACCCGCTCGATCGGCGAAGCGGTCGGCAAGCTCATCGAAGAGAATGGAAACCGCGTCCTTGTCTCGCAGGAGTGCAAAGGCACGACGGCGGCAGGCAATCGCCGGGGCCGTTGCCTGGTTCCAGGCGGTGTACTCAGGCGTTCCCTTCCACCGCTTCCACTCGGCCGTCTGCTCTCGCCGTTCGTTGCGAACTTGGTCCTCCAGCTTCTGCGGGGCCTCGGGGACCACGAGCTCGAACTGTCGACCTTTTTTTGCCAAGGTCACCAGCTTCTCGACGAAAGGACGCAGTTCCTTGGCCTTGGGAAGTGTGGTGACGATCCGCCCGGGGACCTTCGCACGGTGCGGATCATCCTCATCCTGGTCAAGAGTCCGGAGAAGGCTACAGGCCATGTTCCGGAGCATGGCACGGCGATGGGAGGGGCTGCGGCCGAGCTTGCGGCCTCGCATTCGGTGTCGCATCGAATTATCTGCGTCTGGGTTTCTTGATTGTGTTCCTGTCCGTCGCGGTTGCGTGGGTCAGGGTGTCGGCGTACCAGCGACCTTCATGCCCAGCCTCAGACCAAGCGAATCAAGTCGTTCGCGGACCTCGACCAGCGTCGTTTCACCGAAGTTTCTCACCAACAGCAACTCGTCTTCTGCCCGGGTGACCAGGTCACGCACGGTATTGATCCCCTCGGACTCCAGGCAGTTGGTGGCCCGAACCGATAGATTCAATTCCGCGAGGCTCTGGTTGAGTCGTTCTTCGAGTTCGAGATCCACCGGGCCATATCCGACAGTCTCGGCCATGCCCTGCAGCGCTGCATCTGGAGCAACCTCCGGACCCGGTTCACGATAGGTCACGAACGGGTTGAGGTGCTTGCGAAGAATCTTGGCCGATTCCACCAGGGCCATCTCGGGCGTAACGACTCCGTTGGTCCAGATCTCCATCAGCAACCGATCGTAGTTGGTTCGTTGTCCAACACGGGTCTCTTCAATCTTGTACCGCATACGGATGACCGGTGAGAACGTTGCATCCAGCGGAATCACGCCCACCTCCGTCTCGAACTCGGAATGCTCCGCGGCCGGTACGTAGCCACGCCCGTTCTCGACGGTCAATTCGACCTGGAAAGGCACGTTGTCGGTCAGCGTGGCGATCACCATGTCGGTATTGATCACCTCGATCTGACCGTCGGTCTGAACATCGGCCCCGGTGACCACACCGGCCGTGTCCTTTTCAATTCGGATCGTCTTCGATTGCGGGCTGTTGTTCTTGACGATCAACGACTTGAAGTTCAGGCAGATGTCGGTGACGTCCTCGACAACGCCCGGAATCGTCGTGAATTCGTGCTGGATCCCATGGATCCGGGCCTGGGTAATGGCGGCCCCCTCGAGACTCGAGAGCAGAATCCGCCTCAGGCTGTTGCCAATCGTTGTCCCAAACCCACGCTCGAACGGCTCGGCAACGAACCGACCGTAGTTGTCGGTCAAAGAATCCGATTCCGGTTCCACCCGACTGGGCAACTCCAATCCACGCCAACGGATCCGCATCGAGGCTTCTCCCCTGTCTCAGTCCCAATCCAATGTTATCCTGCCTCACCACCCAACCACGTCGGGCGGCAGCGACGCCGAAACGTCGCCGTGAGCCATCATGTGGCGGGCCTACACGCGTCGTTTCTTCGGAGGACGACAGCCGTTGTGAGGCAACGGTGTCACATCCTCGATCACCTTGATCGTAATCCCTGCCGTCTGCAGCCCGGTGATCGCACTCTCGCGTCCCGAACCAGGTCCCTTGACCTTGATCTCCATCTCCCGCACTCCCATCTTTGCCGCACGTTCAGCACAGGTTTCCGCGGCACGCTGTGCGGCAAACGGGGTGCTCTTGCGACTCCCCTTGAATCCGCTTGTGCCGGCCGTCGCCCAGCAAAGCACGTCGCCGTTGGGGTCGGTGATGGTAACAATCGTATTGTTGAACGTCGCCTTGATGTGGGCGACAGCCCGGGTCACATTTCGCCGGACCTTGCGACGTTTGGTTTTCGCCACGCTCTGGTCCCCCTTTTCCTACCCGTCTCTCTCAGTCCGCTCTCACGATCGCCTGGCCCACCTGCATCGACCGCTCGTCGCGGCCGGCCGGAGGAGAGGCCCGGGCTAGTGACGCATGTCCTTGACGCCCTTCTTTCCGGCAACCGTCTTCTTAGCCCCCTTACGCGTGCGGGCATTGGTCCGCGTCCGCTGACCTCGAACGGGCAAGCCCCGGCGATGTCTGATCCCGCGGTAACAGCGAATGTCACGTAACCGCGAGATCTCCTGCTGTACTTTCCGACGCAGAGGCCCCTCGATCACCGCTTCCTTGTCGAGGTGATTGGTGATCCTTGCAACCTCGTCCTCGCTCAGATCACCGGCCTTGGCTTGCGGATCAAGACGCAACGAGTGGCAAACATCCAATGCCGTCGTCCGTCCAATCCCAAACAAGTACGTCAGCGACACATAAGTCGCCTTGTCGTTGGGAATATCAACACCCTGAATTCTCGGCATATTCTCAGTCTCGTCCTTCGAAACTCAAGAGACGACGGGCACTTCCGCATTCGGCCCGTTCAATCCGATCAGCCCTGCCGCTGCTTATGGCGCGGATTGGTTGAACAGATGACATAAATGCGTCCCTTACGACGCACCACCTTACAGTTCTCACAAATTCGCTTGACGCTCGAGCGTACCTTCATCGGCACAAACCTCGTCATTCTCAATGGAATTGGGCGATTATAAGCGTCGTGATCCACGATCCACAAGGCAACTCAACCGGATTTCCACTTCCGCGAATGATGGCCCGACTCCCAGCGTGCCTCGACGAATCACTCCCAGGGTGTGAGTACAGCTGGTCCGTTCTCACCGATGGCAACAGTCTGTTCGAAGTGGACCACGCGATGACCGTCGAGACTGGAAAGTGTCCAGCCGTCTTCAGCGACCTGCAGTCGTCCTCGGCCGGTCGTCACGAGAGGTTCCACGGCAATCACCAGTCCCGGCGTGATCGCAAAATCGTCCGGCGGCGGATCGCTCCAGCCAACCTGAGGATCCTCGTGCAGCGTACGCCCGATCCCGTGACCGCTCGGCCCCTCCACCAGTGCCAGGCCGGCCTCGGCCACCTGGTTGCGGACACGGCGGACCACGTCAGCCCAACGCCGGCATTCTCTCAGCCCAAGCACGGCTGTCTCCAAGGCCAGCCGGCCCTCATCCAGCAGGGTCGTCGTCGAGCGATCAACTGCCCCGACGCCGAAGCTGCAGGCGGCGTCGGCACACCAGCCGCCCAGGCGGCAACCGGCATCGATGCTGACGAGGTCTCCGTCCTGGATTTCCCGCTCCGAGGGAATTGCATGCAGCGCCTGGTCGTTCACCGAAAGGCAAGATGCGGCAGGGTAGGGAGAAACACCGGGCGCGGGCATCCCTCGAAACACTGCGTCGGCGCCGGCACCCTCGATCACTTCAACAATGGCCTCGTCGAGCCGTCGCGTTGTCACACCTGGACACAACAGCAACCGCGCTGCCTGGATGGCCTCCACGACCACCCGACCTGCTCGACGCATCCCCTCGATTTCGTCGGGACTCTTCGACCGAATCACCGGCGACGGCCCTCGCGACCGACTCAGGATTCCCCTTCCAACAGCCCGGGATAATTTCTCATCACCAGGTGGCTGTCGATCTTCTGCACCAGATCCAGCGCAACCGAGACGACGATCAACAATCCCGTTCCGCCATAAAAACTGGCAATCAGGAACGGGATGCCCATCGCAGTAGCGACGATCGTCGGAATGATCGCCACCAATGCCAGGAAGGCAGCCCCGACGTAGGTAATGCGGATCATCACCTGCTCGAGAAACACCGAGGTGCGTTCTCCGGGTCGGTACCCGGGGACAAAGCTACCGTAGTCCTTGAGATTGCTGGCCATGTCCTTCGGATTGAATGTGATCGCGGTCCAGAAATAGCAGAAGAAGTAGATCAGCCCGATATAACAAACGTTGTAGACAAAGCCACGACCGCTGGAGCCGAAAGCGTCAGACAGAGGCCCCCAGATCCGAGGGCCAAAGTGCTGGTGAAGTTGCTGAAAGAGGAACATGGGTATCATCAGCAGGCTCGAGGCGAAGATGATCGGCATCACGCCCGCCTGATTGACCCGCAACGGCAAACTCTGCCGTTGCCCGCCATGGACCCGGCGACCCTTGACGTGCTTGGCACTCTGGATCGGGATCCGTCGTTGTCCCTGGGTGATCATGATCACCCAGAAGACCACGGCAACAAATATCACCCCCAGTAGCAACAGCTTCTCAATGCCTGAATCGGTTCCCAGGCCAACGCCCTCGGTAAACGCCGGTTGCAGCAACTGGCCGCCGGCCTGGGGCATTCGCGCCACAATGCCGGCCATGATCAGCAGGCTGATCCCGTTGCCAACACCATACGCATCGATCTGTTCGCCGATCCACATCAGGAAGATCGTCCCGGCCGTCATGGTGATCGTCCCCACCATCCACCAGGCAAACGTATCGTATTCCCGTATGATCAGTCCCCCACCACCCAGCACGCCTCCCGAGAGGGCCTTGATCCAGAAGAAACTCTGGAAGAGACAGATGATCACGGTGGCCCGTCGTGTCCACTCGTTGATCTTCTTGCGTCCCGCTTCGCCTTCCTTTTGCAGTTCCTGCAACCGCGGGACGACACTGCCCAGAAGCTGGAAGATGATCGAGGCGGAGATATAAGGCATGATCCCCAGCCCGAAAATCGTACTGTTCCCGATATTCGAGGCCGAGAAAAGGGCAACGATCTGCATGATCTGCCCGATTCCCCCCTTGCCCTGCATGTTCTGCAGGTTTTCCTGGAGGATCGCCTGGTCGATGAACGGCAGGGGAATCCAGAATCCCATGCGGTACACGCCCAGGAGCACGATCGTCAGGATGATCTTGCGGCGCAACTCGGGAATCTTGAAGACTGTCAACAGCTTGGAGATCATCGAACCTGGCTCCCTGCCAGAAACCGCGGTCGTATACCAACCGCCTCAACGTAGTGTCGGCGAAGGGAGGATCCTCGTCCCTGAGGCATCATTCGCCGGCTCCAAAAATCAGTAGTCCCGTTCCCGGTCACTTCGTCTCGATCACGTCCGCAGTTCCACCGGCAGCCTCGATCTTCTCGATGGCCGACTTGGAGAACCTCTGTGCCGACACGGTCAGAGACTTCGTGAGTTCCCCCTGCCCGAGAATCTTCAATTGGTCGAAACGGCCCTTGGCGAGCCCCTTTTCACGGAGTGACTCGAGATTGACCGTGTCACCAGTCTCGAAGATCTTCTCGAGCGTCGCGACATTGACGATCTCGATGACATCGGCGAAAGCCCGATTGTTGAATCCTCGTTTGGCCATTCGCCGAAACAACGGCATCTGGCCTCCCTCGAAACCACGCCGCCGAGAGGCTCCCGCCCGACTACCGTATCCCTTGTGGCCACGGCCGGCGGTCTTGCCGTGTCCCGACCCCGGGCCGCGACCGACACGTTTGCGTTTCTTTCGTTTCCGTATCCCGCGGTGGACATCATCTAAAATCACGAGATTTCCACTCCTCGCAGCTGTTCGACCACTTCACGGGTCCTCAGCCGCTTGAGTCCTTCGAAAGTCGCTTTGACCAGGTTGATCGGATTATTTGAGCCACGGCTCTTCGTAAGAATGTCCTTCAGGCCCAGCGAATCGACAACCGAACGAACGGCATCACCAGCAATGATGCCGGTTCCCGGACTGGCCGGCAACAGCAGAACCTTTGCGGCTCCGTAACGCCCGATGACCTGGTGCGGAATCGTCGTACCCGACAGCGGCACGTCGATCATGTGCCGATCGGTATTCTTGACAGCCTTTTCCACTGCCAGCGGTACTTCGGTGGCCTTGCCATATCCCCAGCCAACGCGACCCTCCTTGTCGCCAACGACAACCATGGCCGAGAAACTGAAGCGACGACCTCCTTTGACAACGCAAGAACACCGACGGATCTGGACGACCTGCTCGGGTCCCTCAGCACGATTGTCCCGTCCACCACGGCCGCGACCGCGACCGCCCGGCCCACCACGTCCGCCACCACGTCCACCACCACCCGATCCACCACCCGATCCACCAC
>Ga0163108_10003141_pt1 | contig 11803 bp, 8 predicted proteins | sample Fk1155metaG_FD_109644 | JGI IMG/M metagenome (GOLD analysis project Ga0163108, IMG submission 109644) | Marine microbial communities from the Central Pacific Ocean - Fk160115 155m metaG | ecosystem: Environmental > Aquatic > Marine > Oceanic > Photic zone | place: The Central Pacific Ocean...
CATAGCCCCTTTAATAGCGGCGTGATTTTTCAAGTATTCAGCGCGAAGTGCTGGCAAATTTGCATTCGGAGCCTGTCTGTCTGCCGTGTATTTTTTCTTTAGCTCCTCAATAGTTTGAGGGGTTGCGCTTTTAGGGGTCTCCTTCTTAGGAGCTTCCTTCTTAGGAGCTTCCTTCTTCGGAGCTTCCTTCTTCGGAGCTTCCTTCTTAGCTGTGGGCTTCTTTTTTGACTCACTCATAATTCTATGCGTCTGGGTGTGTATCGAACCAATCTTTACCATCTCCGCAAATTTTACCCTTTCGTCTCATGGGGACGTTTGGATCGTTTAATTTACCAGTGACTGGCTTATCTTTTTTAATGGGAGCTTTTTCTTCCTCTTTTGGAGGGAGTGAGCTTTCCTTTTTAAATTTATTATCTTTATTAGACATTATTCAAAGACGGGGGTAAATCCTGCACCACTCATGAATATTCCATTAGCCTCATCATTCGGGCCACCGATTTGAGTTGAGAAGGTTAAATCAACTGTTTTGTTTGCCCCAATACTAGAGGAGAAAGATTGACTATCAATCTTCAAACCTTTGAGGGTATACTTAATAGCGGCAATAGAAGAAGTCTGTTGATCTTGGATTGTGAGACTTGCTTCGCTCTCCCCTAAGTCTAAAACGTCTGCCAAGTTTTTAGCTTGAGTCTCAGATACAACAGCGCTGACATTGAAAGTGCAACTAACTGGGAAATCAACTTCTCGCGCAAACGGGAATCTGCTTCCGAGTCTGTCAATCGGACTTCTAGAAAGAGGAACGGAAATAGAGGCGCTTTGGACATGTGCTCCACCAACCCCGTCGATCTCAACCAATGAATCGGTTTCTAAGTTAGCAAGACTCAAAGTAATATCTCCTGGGCGTAAAGCGGAAAGAGCACCAGCACCTTTCGCATTAAGACCACCACTGATGTTTGGAGAGGGAAGAGTAACGGCCTTAACATATTTAGTTCCCGCTTCTTGGTCAACTGCGGGGTTTTCAAAACCTGCTGCCGCTGAAGCAACAGAGTTCATATTAGCTGCTTCAGCAGTGACGCTTACCGTGGGAAGTGAACCCACTGACATGTCAACAGAGTAATCTGTCAAATAAGCATTACCGATACCAATAACAGTATCATCTGCATCAAGCGCTTCGACTGGAGATTTGTTTAAATCTTCACCATTTGGAGATGTTACAATATAAAAGTTAACACCAGAACCAGCAGTTAACTGACCAGAGGCAAAGTTTCCTTGAGTGTTGGAGCCAGCATTAGCAAATCTTTGGCTGTTATCTGCTACCCCTGTATGTTGGACAAAGAAACCAAGCGCTCTTTCGTTAAAGCCGTCTGTGAGGTAATAACTAAAATCAAGGCTTACTGTAGGCGGATCGAGAACCAGCGAATCAATTCGCGCAAGGTCTCCATATTGGTTTACATCTTGTCTGTTAATTGTAAAGCTATAGTTAGCACTTTGCACTCGGGCGAGCTGCTCGGAAGATGCAGCCGAACCTGAAGATGCTACGTTATTAACGTATAGTCCTTCTGATTGGTAAATTACTCTATTTCTGGCCATGATAAAAGATTCTTTCCCTTGTTTACAGTTTTATCATTAAAATATGAAATTAGGAGAAGCGATATCTGTGCTGTTCTATATCGAAATCTATAAATCCCACATAAAGCTCATTAGCTAAAACCTTTCTGGTCCTATCACTTAGTTTCGAAGTCCTTACTTTGTTTACATAAAATGTTGTTTCTCCTACGTAGTCATTTTTTACTCCCGTGTAGTCGTAAGAGTCTCCTTTTAAGTCCCCCAGTTCCGTAATGGGGTATCCTGACATGGGTATAGCAGCTACCGTTTCGTCTACAGAATCCATAAAAATAGAGAGAACTCCATCCAGTTGATAAGTGTCTTCTGCTATTATTACAGCTTTAGCTTGGACCGTGGTATCCTGCATCCCCCCAAAGGCAAAAGGTTTGTTCTCTGCTTGTGCCGTAGAAAGAAAGATAGCGGGGACCACATCATCATAGGGCTCGATATATGTCCACGGTCCAGAGGGGAGTCTAGAATTAACGGTATATTTGTTTTCTGTAATTAAATCATCCTCTGTGTCATTGGTGAGGTAAACATTGAAATCCTTGACCGCGAATTCTCCCGTGACAGCAGAATCTGTCGTGTCTCCAGAGATCAGAGCCCTTCCGTTATCGAAATCTAAAACAACGCCATCATTCCTGCCTGAAAAATCTCCATCTATAAAGACTCCCGAAGGGATTGTGGCCCCTGTAATTGAAGAGTCTGTGACCCATTGTTTAAAGGGGCTTCCGTATGCCACATAAGTAGCATCGAGGCGAGGATCAGCATAGTAGAAAAAATCCCCCGTAGTATTTGTATATGCTTCTCCCTTTTCCAAAAGGAAGTTGTCAAACCACAGGAAGAAAGAGGTGGTTAATTTGTGCTGGAACTGTGCAATCATTTCAATTCTTCAAATCTTTTTTTGTATCTCTTTATAAAGGAAGATATATAGGGGGTATTTTGGAATCGGCCACCCCTCACTTTGTTTACACGACTTTGAACCGCAGCTCCTGATCTCCCCCCACTTTTTCGTAATAAGTAGCCTAATCCTGAGATTCCCCTCTCAATTCCTTCGGCCCAGCTTCTGCCCGTGGCCCAAGGAAGGGGTGTAATAGCAAAAATATCTTCTGCTGTAGGAAGAAAGACATTAAAACTAACACCTATGCCTTTTTCTTTATATTCTTTGTTGTAGATGATGTCCACTGCTTCTAAACGCTCTAAAATAGGGGCTACTGGTTGGTTCCCCGCATCGAAACCAATAAAAGCAAAGAGATTTGACACGCCACCCAAAGTCCCGCTTATGTTAGGGGCACTTGGCCCCTCCATAATTTCTTGGGTTACGGGGTGCGAGAGGAATTCCTTTATCATTTCTGCCTTGATTCTCTTAAAGTTACGTTTTGCCTCTTTTTCTAAATCCCTCCGCAGGGCTTTAGGGGCTTGCCTTTTAAGGGCGTTTTGGACATCTAAAGGGAGAAAGGCCATTAGGAGTCTACTGGGCTCAGGACAAAGGTATAAAATTGGTTAGAGGTGAAGCCTCTAGGTTGTCCGTCACTTTCAATAATAAATTTTTTCCCGTCAAATTCTACTCTACGGGCTTCGACCAAATAGTCATATGCGGTTTCTTTTACTACAATTCTTACGGTTCCATCAGGAACTACCACTTTGTTTTGTGTCCCTGCTTGTTCAGCGGGGCCATCGTTAGTCAGGTAAGATGTGTCCATGTCATCATAGTAAATCCTTGCCTCAAAAGAGTCGGAGACGGTCGTGTATTCTACCGAGTTAGTTGATCCTGTATTAGTTTTGCGATACAGGGAGTTCCAAGCTGTGGTAGAGGCTATCAAAGTCTTTTTGGCGTTCTTGTAGACGGTAATAGTGCGAGCAAAAGTGGTGTGTAGCCTATCGGCTAAATTCTGAACTTTTGTGATTTGATCTGCTGATAAAAATCCTGCCATATTGATTTTTACACTTTTATTTATATAATAAGATAGGTTTAAGGCATGGACGCGAAAAAAAAATTAAATAGAGAATCTGACGACGAAATTTCTAGGCTATTTAAAATGATGCTCATGATGGTGGAGGACATGAAGCAAGATCATGACTTTCATTATGAAAAGCTCTACGAGAACATCCCTATCGAATATCACGGCATTATCAATACCGCTAACCATTTCACCCCCGACAAGGTGAATTGGATCAGGAAAAGAATTTTAGATATCGGAAACGAATCAATTAGAAATTTAGGGTCTGCCCTTGATAATTATACTGTAAGTTTTGTGTTTAAATAAGGAATAAGGTTATGCAATTTAAAGAACTATACTCATTTGATCTCGATGAAGAGAAAGAGATCGAAAAGACTCACACCCGCAAAAACAAGAAGACGGGTGAGGAAACAACTGTAACTAAAAAAGTTAAGGAGAAAGTCCCTATCAAAGTAAGGTTAAAACGCCCTTCTCGTAGGGAGTTAGAGGACGCAGAGCTAGAATACTCTGTTGAAATGAGCCGTTGTGTCAAAAGAGGCATTCTGACTAAGGCTATGCTTTATAAGAAGTATAGTGACACTGGGGGTGTGTGGAGCGAAGACGACGCCAAGGATTACGGAAAGCTTTATAAAGAGATTTTTGATATTCAAAATGACTATGCTCGGCTTGAAACAGTTGAAAAAAAGACTGCGAAGCAAAAAGAAAAGCTGGAAAAGATAAAAACTCGATTGGTCGAAACGAAGCGAAAAATCGTAGACGCCGAATCTGCCATGCAGTCTTTGTTCGATCATACCGCAGACGTTAAGGCTCAAAATCGTCTTTTATTGTGGTATACTTTAATGTTAACCCATATCCAAGGGGAGGACGATGAGCAACCCGTCGCTTACTTTAATGGAGAAGATTTCGACGAAAAACTTGAAGATTACTATTTGAAAGAGGACGAAATCAGTGATTTTTACGGAGCTGTTGTTAAAAAGGTGACTACTGTTTTAGCCTTCTGGTTCTTCAACCAAGCCTCCAGCCCCGATGAGTTCAATAAGCTTATCGAGGATATGGAAAAAGGTGATCTTTGAAAGAAGAATTCTACATCTCTTTAGTAGGGGAAGCTTTCGATGGATATACAGAAGCTGTCTTCAGCGACAAGCCTGTTTATATTAAACATATAAGCATCACTGACCAAAGGTATTTACATAAGCACTATGAAAAATATCGACAGGTAGCACTGGACAGGGGGTTGGAAACAGAAGAGGAAAGGTCAGCTTATGTTTTGAAAGAGGGTATATGGGAGGAGAAGGACGATATGGAAATCCAAAGTCTGGAGTTTGAGGCTGGGAACTTAAAGAGAACTATAAAGAGTTTGTTTTTGCCATCTCAAAAGAAGGCAATGCAAGAAGATGTCGATGAGAAGTTAAAAAAGCTACAAGAACTCAAACTCAAAAAAAAGGAGGTCATGGGTCAAACCGCTGAAGATTATGCGGCCAAGCGAAGCGGGGATGAGATCTTAAGGTATTTATTGTTTAAAGATAAAGAACTCACACAGCATCTTTATAGTGATGACGAGTTCGGGGAATTAGAAATTTGGGAAATAACTCAACTAGGTCTACTTCAGGCAGACATCCAAGAGAGATTAAGTGATTCGCGGATTCAGGAGGCTGTTTTGCGGCCATTTTTTAGCATGTATCTTTCTTTATGTGAAGACGCAGGTGGTTTTTATCGAAAACCAATAACAGACTTGACTGTTTATCAACTGCGCGTGGTATTGTTTGGGAGAATGTTTTATAATATTTTTCAATATACAGATGACATTCCAGACGACTTTAAACAAGACCCCCAAAAGCTGCTGAACTTTTCTGAGGCCCAAAGGAATAAAGATTCAGGACATAAGGGGAAGATACGCGATGACGCAGATGCTTCGGTGGCGTTTGGGGCGACTAAGGAAGATATTAAAAGTTTAGATGGCGATCCTAATGCGGTCTCTCTTTCTGAAGAGGCAAAAAAACATGGTGGCAAGCTAGATATGAAACAAATGATGAGATTAGCTGGGCATGATGTGTAAATCCTTGTGTAAATAACACAAAGGTTTACGGTTATGCCAATTAGAGTACCAGTAGTTCAAACAGGATTAGAAGCCAGCATTCAGGCTGCGGCCAAAAAGGCTGGCAAAGCGATGAAGATCGATATGGGGGCGGGAGCCAAAAGTATCGAAGGCTTATCTCAACCTTTAGGTCGAATCACTGGTAAGGCAGACCAGTTCACCAAATCCATGGAGGCGGCTAACGCCCGTGTGTTAGCATTTGGTGCTTCCGTGGGGGTTTTGTCTGCGGTCTCGCGAGGTTTCCAAGAACTGGTTAAAACTACCATAGAGGTAGAAAAGCGGCTAACGAGTATCAATTCTATTCTGGGGGGGACAACCGCACAATTAAATAACTTTAAAAAAGAAATTTTTGATGTTGCGAGAAATACTGAACAATCTTTTGATACCGTATCACAAGCGGCTTTAGAACTAAGTCGTCAAGGTTTAAAAGCCGAAGAGGTTACAAGCAGACTAAACGATTCTTTGATTTTGGCTCGACTATCTGGTCTCGGAGCTAGTGAAGCCGTCTTTGGGTTGACCGCCGCGATAAACTCTTTTAGAAAAGAAGGGATTAGTAGTGCAGAGGTTCTAAACAAGCTATCTGCCGCTGCTGTTTCAGCTGCTGTTTCGGAAAAAGATCTTATTGAGGGTATTAAGCGTTCAGGGTCAGTTGCTACTCAGGCTGGGGTTTCTTTTAATGAACTAGTCGGTGTCATTACCGCCGTCCAAGAAAGGACTGCGCGAGGGGGAGCGGTTATTGGTAACTCCTTCAAGACTATTTTTACCCGTATCCAAAGTCTCGAAAAACTCAAGACGATGCAACAGCTGGGAGTCCAAGTCACTGACGCGGGGGGACAGGTTTTGGGTGCTACCAAACTGATACAAAACTTAGCTCAAACCCTAGAAACTCTTCCAGATGCAAAAAGACTTCAAATCGCAGAGAACTTAGTGGGCAAATTCCAAATTGCCCCGTTCTTAGCTATCCTTGAGGATTATAATTCAGCGACTTCTACGGCGATTAGAGTGACAGAAGTGGCCGCAGGTGCCACCAGCGAAGCTTATCAACGTAATATCGCTATTAGTAAAACTTTATCCCATGCCATTAACGACACCGTTGTTAGTGTGAAGGAATTAGCCAACAGTTTAGGGGAGATAGGGGTAACAGATAATTTAAGAAACATTTTAGATTTCTTTACTGGTTTAAGCAATAAACTCCAAAACCTTTTGGATGGCGACGGTTTGGGAAGTAAGTTTGCTAAAGGTATTATGAAGGGGATTGGGGGTGTTTTAAGTGGACCTGGATTAGCTATCTTTGGGGCTATTCTGGCCAAACTAACTCTTGACTTGACTAGGTTTGGATTTGGTTCTTTAAAAACTTTCTTTGGTTTAAACAGGGCGGCGAAGGAGCAGGTAACTTTACAAGGTCAAATAGCGTCAACTCTTTTAGGGAATAAAGAGATTCAAAGACACATCCTGAATATAGAAAACCAAGCCCTCACCATAGAGCAAAAGAGAGTCGCTCAAACCCAATTCTTTACCATTGCTCTTAACGAGCAAATGGCGGTTATGACCCGAATGCAAGGGATCGCTGCCCGAGTGGCTCCTGGGGTTATGGCTGGCACACGGGGGAGAGGCCGTGGGGCTGGAGGTTACATCCCTAATTTTAATACCACTATGGGTTATGGCTCTGAACAAGCCGACATAAATCGTGGGGTTGGTGGCGCACCGAAAGGCGCTCGTCCCGTTACAATGCCCAACTTTAATTTCGGGGGTGGACAACGCGGGACGATGATAGCCAATACCAGTGAATATATGGTTCCCAATTTCAGGGGTGGGGGAGGGTCCGCTATATTCAACCAAGACATGGTTTCCTCCATAGGTCTTCCTGCTGGGGCGAGAAAGATTGGAGCGTCCCGTGGCTACATCCCTAACTTCGCGATTAATGACAGAGAAGGTTACGTGATGATGACTGGCCAAAGAGGAGGAAGACAAAAAGATTCGACCGTTTATACAGGCTTTAAAAAGGGGTCAAAAAAAAGAAAATATTCATTACAGGATTTTGAGGGAGCCAGAGAAATACACGTTCCTATTTATAATTTGCCCGACGAACTAAATGAGGGCGCTGTGCATATTGATGATTATATCAAAACTTTAAAAGAGGGAGCGGCTATACAAGCAGAAGCACAGGCCAAGGCTATCTCGGGGGACCAAATGCCCGACCCCAAAAACCTTAAGGCTATTCGCGAAAAAATTAATAAGGGGTCGCTCAACGCATGGGCTGGCACTATATATGAGTTAACCTTGGCGGCGATGTTAACTGATGAGGAATTTAAAAAATATGCAGACACCACAGATACTTCAAATTTTGATTTGGATTTGAAGGGAGAAGGAGGGAAAAGGCTCCAAAAAGTCTACGGCATGGCGGGTGATCCTAAATTCGGGGAGGTTAAGGGTCGCACAAGCAATGATAATATTAAGTCCGCTGGAGCCAAAATATTTAGAGTGCTGAATCCTGACGGGCCGAAGCAAACTCCGCAGGTGCAGAAACTTTTTGGCAAAAAATATACTCCCGATGCGGCAAAAGTAGTGGGTCACGCTACCGTGACCACAGAGGACATACAGAATTATGGAGCCAGATTAAGGTCAGCGACAAATAAAAAGATGGTGACTCTTACCCCAGAAAGTGCTGCTTCTGGTTATATCCCTAGTTTCGCCGTATCTCCATTAGATGCCGCTGTGAATAGAGAGGTCTCGGCGGGTGTTCCTCTCAGCCAAGTTAGAGTTAATCAGAGCGGTAAACTTCGGAACGCTGCTAACCCCCAAGGTCTTGCGGTGACCAATATGAGGGATGAGCCTACAGGGGCGATTCCTAATTTTGCGATTGGTGAGAAAGCAATAGATGCGCTCGGAGTTGGAGGGGTGGCGAAGGCAAATGCAGAAAGAGCGAGTGCAGAAAAAAAAGCGGCAGAAGAAATCGAAAAAAATACAAAAGAAACCCAAAAAAATACAAAAGCAAGAGGAGACTTAGTCGGAAAACTTTTTATTGCTCAAACCGCTATGAGTTTTTTATCATCAGCGACGAGCGATGCAGAAAGTGATATAGGTAGGTTTTCTCATAATGTAGGAGAAACTTTTGCCTCACTGACAACCGCCGCCTTTGCTGGTCAAGCTCTGTCAGAGTTTGGGCAGACTCTCCAAGAATCTGACGGCGCATTTAAGAGCACTATGGGATCGATAGCTGACGCGGGAGGAAAAGCAGTGATGGCTTTTGGGATTGTCTCTTCAGTTGTGGATGGGGTGCAACGCGGAATGGCAGATTTTTCAGGGGAGACCAGTAGGAACAAAACTCTTATGGCTCAACTGGCAGACACCACCGAGAAGTTAATCCTTAAATTCGAAAATTTAAGCAGAGAGGAACAGTTAGATATTGGGTTTGAAACCGAGGATGTCGGACAGGCGAAGAAAGCTAGCCAAAACTTTTTTGCTCAAGCGGCGGGGCTCGTTGGGTACTTTGCTAGGCTTGGTGCGGGTAAAGAAGCTGTGCAAGGAGGCTTTGCTCACCCTCTGGCATATTTAGGAATTAATAGGCCAGGAGAAGATCCACTGTTAAGTACAAAAGTAAGCGATTTACAAGGTTCCATCGGGGTTAGCCCAGGAGACATGGAGGCTGTAAGAGAGCTTTTTAAAGCCGCAAGAGCAACTGGTATATCCGTAGCCGATTTCCAAGCTGAAGTGACAAGTGTCGCAGAGCTAAAGCAAACTCAAGTCGGCATCACGCCAGAACAGCACGATCTAGGGGAGATAATGTTATCGGGCGATGCGGAGATGAGAGAATTGTTTAGGCGCATCCAAGAGCAGATGAAGAAAAACAATGAAGAAGAGTTAGACCGTAGAAAAAAACTTGGGGACTTCGCTGCAAACCTTGGAAAAGAAGAAAGGAAGGCATTTAAACAATTTGCAGAAGACTTTAAATTCGCTGGCATTGGAGAGCAGGAAGACGGGCCTCTGGATTTTGAGGGAAATCCTCTTTGGCTTGGGGGAAAAAGCATTAAAGCACTTAAAGATCCACGCGCCCAAGGGCTTGGTGCTCTTCTTCCTGAAGGTGCTGATAAGGCTGAAGCGCTAGCCAAGGTTCTGGTAGAGCTAGCGAAATTAGAAGGGACAGGACCAAAGGAGACGAAGCGTGTAGATCTAGAAATGGCTAAAGCGACTCTGAGTCTGACTATCCAGAGAAACAAACTACAGAGAGACGGGAGCGCCGAATTACTAAAGAGACTTAAGGTAGCTACGGCGTTGGGAAACATAGATAAGTCTGCGGTCAGAGGGATAGAAACTAAGATACAGGAAGAGAAACAACAGAATCAGATAAGAGAGGCTCGTTTAGGGCTGCTTAAGGAGGCGGTCGGAGCTTTAAGTGAGATTGATATATCTATGGAGAACATAGCAGCCATTCAAGGGAAGATTAATGACTTAACAGACAAAGAGCTTGCTACGGAGAAAGGAATAAGAACCGCTCTCGCGGAAATAGTTGACCAGCGCGGATTAGGAGACGTAGCATTGAATAAAATTGTAGACCTTTATCTACAGCAAAATGCCTTAGTAATCGAAGGGATTCAAGATGAACACCGCCGAACAAACGCGCTTAAAAATTCAGAAGTAGCTGCTCTGAATTTTAAAGACGCTCTTGGACAGGTTAGAGACGCAGCAAAAGGTGCAGCAGCAGAGTTAAAATTCGATGTAGATTTTCCCTTGGCTCAAAAAGCAAATGAGTTGAGGCGAGAAAAAGCACAACTAGAGGATGATCTTCGCAGTAATAGGTTCGGCGCTATCGGTCAGGCTTCAAAAAGACAGCGGCTCAGAAATATAGATGTAGAGCTAGCCCAACAACAGAGGCCAAGGGCGCGAGCGGGAGTATTGGCGGAAATACAAGGAGAGGCGGTCGGAATAGGAGATAGTGTGATGGTGGGAGGAGTCGCCGCTAGGATCAGACAAGATGAATTAAAGGGGGCCACTACCCCCGAAGCAGGAATTAAGGTTTTAGAGATGAACCTACGGGATTTAGGAAAGGAGCAGACACAAGAGAGGCAGAGAATCGAGCTATTAATAGAGGCATACAAGCGCAAACTAAAAATGATTGACGAAGATGCAGACGCGGCTGAACGGCAAGCTGAACTTCAAGCTAATGTAACCAAAGAAAGACGGGCAGCTATACAATTATTAGAGCGCGATGCTGAAGAACTTACTGCCTTTGGTTTACCGTCACGCGGGAGAGCTGCCGCCAGAAGAGCTGAAGCTCTTGAAGATCCTCGCTTTGCAGACCTGTCGGCAGCACGGGCACAGGAAATTAGCGATATGGAAAGGAGTCCTTTCCAAAGAATTTTAGAGTCTGGTGATTTTGATTCTTTGCAGCAAGCAGACACACTTAATGAGTCTCTCAAAAACGCCGCTTTAAATTTCAAAAACACCATGGCTGATGCTATGGTTGACACCATAGTTCAGGGAGGGAATCTGGGGGATGTTCTTAGGAGTGCTGCTACTGATTTCTTCACCATGATATCAAAGGCTTATATGAAAAACGCTGTCGATCAACTTGTCGGAAGCGCTTTACCAAACCCCACTGGAGGCGGTGGGGGCGGTGGCGGCTTCTTTAGTGGCATTTTAAGCCTTTTAACTGGGAAGAATAGCGGAGGTCTTATCACAGGAGGCTCTGGTAACAGAGACGATGTGCCCACGTTATTAACAGGTGGAGAATTTGTTATAAGAAAAGGTGCCGTGGAAAGATATGGCGCGGATTTCTTTGAGGGTCTTAACACGGGGCGCGTTGGCCAAATGGCAAGAGGTGGACTCTATAGCCCAGGAACTTATGGACAAGGAGCTATTAGCGGCAAGAGGAATCTTTTAGATTTTGCTACTCAGTCTTTCACTGGCGGTCAATTCGACCAAATTAGAGGGGGTACTGGATTTGGATCAGTATCGTTAGAACCACAAAGCGTCCGATTAACTCATTTCGGGAGAGGACAGAAACGATCCCAAGACGAACAACAATCTAAAGAAAAAGCTTTTGGACTCTATGTTCAACAAACTCAGTATGAAGAACGATTAAAAGAACAAGAAAGGGAACAAAAGAAGGCGTTTTGGAATTCTATTAAGGCGGCAGTCATTTCAG
>Ga0163108_10003144_pt1 | contig 11798 bp, 8 predicted proteins | sample Fk1155metaG_FD_109644 | JGI IMG/M metagenome (GOLD analysis project Ga0163108, IMG submission 109644) | Marine microbial communities from the Central Pacific Ocean - Fk160115 155m metaG | ecosystem: Environmental > Aquatic > Marine > Oceanic > Photic zone | place: The Central Pacific Ocean...
AAAAGGAAGCTTCCGGCACGCCTTCAGCAGCAGGTTCTTCAGCAGCAGGTTCTTCAGCAGCAGGTTCTTCAGCAGCAGGTTCTTCAGCAGCAGGTTCTTCAGCAGCAGGTTCCTCAGCAGCAGGTTCCTCAGCAGCAGGTTCCTCAGCAGCAGGTTCCTCAGCAGCAGGTTCCTCAGCCGTGTCAGCTTCTTTTTCAGCCTGCACCTGGGATTTCCAGTCTTCGTCTGCCTGCGGTTCGTCCGCAGGAACATCCTGTTCGTTCTCGATCATGAGCTCGTATCCAAACTGGTTAGGTATGGGCGTCTTCGGAAGGTTCCGGAACATCCTGGGGCCGCTCGGTCCGCTGTTGATGCCGCTTCACCGCTGCTTCCACGAAACCGGTAAACAGCGGATGGGCAACGGTAGGCTTGGACTTGAATTCCGGATGGAACTGAACAGCCAGGAACCAGGGGTGATCTTTCAATTCAATAATTTCCGCCAACAGGCCATCCGGACTGGTACCGGCTACTTCCATCCCGTGGGCAGCAAATTGCTGTCGATAAACGTTATTAAACTCATAACGGTGCCGATGTCTCTCGGAGATCTGCTCCTGGTCGTAGCACGTGCGGGCGAGGCTCTCTTCGGAGAGCTGGCAAAGCTGTGTTCCCAACCGCATGGTGCCGCCCATGTCGACGATATTCTTCTGTTCGTCCAGCAGGCAGATCAAGGGATGGGGCGTATCCTTATCGAATTCTGTGGAGTGGGCACCGTCCAGCTTGATCACATGCCGGCCAAATTCGATTGCTGCACACTGCATTCCAAGGCAAATCCCGAAAAATGGGATTCCTCTCTCACGGGCAAAGCGAATCGCCTCGACCTTCCCCTCGATACCACGTTCACCAAATCCTCCCGGCACAAGCACGCCATCGTAGCCGGAAAGCAACCGCTCCGGACCTTCCCGTTCCAGCGTTTCACTCTGGATTCGACCGATTCGAATCTGGGCTCGGTGGTGCATCCCGGCGTGATCAAGTGATTCGTAAATCGACTTGTATGCGTCTTTATGTTCGGCGTACTTACCCACGACCGCGATACTGATCTCACTTTGAGGATTACGCAAACCGTGCAGCAGGTCGCGCCAGTCATCCAGCTCCAGGGAAGTCCCTCCCAGGTCCAGTTTTTCGTTGATCAAATCGTCCAGCCGGTTTTCCACCAGTTCCATGGGAACTTCGTAAATCGAGAAATCCTTGTCCCGTTCCTCGATCACAGCCTCCAGGGAAACATTGCAAAACAGGGCAATCTTTTCACGGTCATCCAGTGATATTTCGCGTTCGGTACGACAGATCAGGATATCGGGTTGAATACCAATTTCTCGTAATTGTCCGACACTATGCTGCGTTGGCTTGGTTTTCAATTCACCCGCTGCCTTCAGGTAGGGAACGAGCGTCAGGTGAATGTAAAGACAATTCTCTTTACCGGCATCGATGGCAAATTGTCGAATCGCCTCCAGGAACGGCAGGCTTTCGATATCACCCACGGTACCGCCGATCTCCGTGATCACGACATCCGTATCCTGATCCGCTAACTTGGCGATCACATGCTTGATTTCGTTAGTGATATGCGGAATCACCTGCACGGTCTTTCCCAGGAATTCTCCGCGACGTTCCTTTTCAATGACCGACTGGTAAATCTGACCCGTCGTGTAATTGGAATCGCGGGTGAGCGGACTATGGGTAAATCGCTCGTAGTGTCCGAGGTCCAGATCTGTTTCACTGCCATCATCCAGCACATAGACCTCGCCGTGCTGGTAGGGATTCATCGTGCCAGGATCCACGTTGATATAGGGATCCAGCTTTTGCATCTTGACTCGCAGGCCGCGTCGCTCCAACAGCATACCGATGGAAGCACTCGTTAATCCCTTGCCCAGGGAACTTACTACACCACCCGTCACGAAGATATGTTTGGTCATAGTTGCCTCGAATTCTGCATCCGTTCAGTTAATTCATACGCTGGCTTGCTTCAAAGCCGATCGATTCTACTCTTTCTGGTGTCGCCTGACAAACGCCCGGTAATCTTCCTCGGTATCAATTCCCACCGTCGGTTCATCGCAAACCCCTACCAGGATAGTCTCTCCGGCCGCCAAAACCCGCAGTTGCTCAAGACTCTCCACGCATTCCAGTGCAGCAGGTGGTAACTGGGCCAAACGCAGCAAAAAATCCCGGCGATAGGCATAAAGTCCAATATGCTGAAAAAAACAACCTGTTTCAGAATCCAGCATCGCATCATCCCACTGACGCGGGTGTGGAATCACGCTGCGACTGAAATACAGTGCTTTACCCTGGTCGTCAAACACAACCTTTACACAGGCCGGATCTTCCAGTTGCTGGCGGCGACGGATCGGAGTCGCCAGGGTCGCCATCATTGCCCCTGGCTGGTTTTCCAGTAGCTGAACCACCTGGTCAATCAGAGCCCCGGAAATCTCCGGCTCGTCGCCCTGCACGTTGACGATAATGTCAATCTCATGCAACTCCCGAGCTACTTCAGCGACCCGATCGGTACCACTAGGGGCAGCCGGATCCGTTAAAACGACCTTGCCACCAAACCCTTGGACCGCAGCTGCAATCCTCTCGTCATCAGCGGCCACGCAAATACCCGCTGGCAGCTGCGCTTGCCGAGCAGCCTCGTAAGTATGCTGGATCAGTGGTTTACCGGTCTCGGCGAGCAATAGCTTTTCCGGCAACCGCGTGGAACGCAGCCGGGCTGGAATAACAATATAACTACTCATGAAACTCTCGCTCGTTTACTGGCCAATCCCCAGGATCCAACGTCCCCACGTCAGGACGACCAGGGGAATCAGGATCAGGCCCAACAGGTTCAACCACATACCAGCGTACGCCATATCACGAATCTTGATTCTCTCCGATGCAAAGACAATCGCGTTGGGAGGCGTGGCCACCGGTAACATGAACGCACAACTGGCGGCCAGCGTTGCCGGAATCACCAGCAGCCGACTGTCTCCACTCGCCACAAGCGTACCAGCAATCCCTACCAGGAGCGGTACCATGATTGTCACCGTAGCCGTGTTACTGGTCACCTCGGTCAAGAGAATGATCACAGCTGCAACGATCAACATGGGGAGCAATACCGATGCACTTGGTACCAGCGTGACCGCCTGGGCAATCGCCTCGGCCAGGCCGCTGGAGGCAACGGCTGCCGCCAGGCTCAATCCACCACCAAACAATAACAGCACACCCCAGGGCAAACGTGAGGCCACTTCCCAGTTAAGCGCAAACTCTCGACGCTGCCAGTGCACGGGGATCACGAATAGGGAAAGGGCACCTACCAGGGCAATTACCGTGTCGCTGAGTCGGCTCACCATGGGAACTCGATCCGTCAGCCATTCCCAGTCCTGCAAGGGTGCCCGCAGGACCCACAGGATGGCGGTCAGTACGAAGACCTGCAACACGATCCGCTCACCTCGATTCATCGGACCCAATTGCTCGATTTCCTCGCCAATCAGGGCTTTACCACCGGGTATTTCCTTGAATTGAAAGGGGAAAATAAACCGGGTCATCAGGATCCAGCTGATGAAAAGCATCCCGATCACCAGCGGTGCCGTGAAGACCATCCAGCGACCGAAGGTAATGGAGAGTCCGATTTCATCCAGTTGTTCTGCCATGAAGGCATTCGGGATCGTCCCGACAAACGTCATCATGCCACCAATGCTGGCGGCATAGGCCACACTCAGCATCAGGCAAGTCGCGAAACGATTCACATCGTCACGCAACCCGATTTTCTCTGGCGATATCGCAGCCGGTGGCGAACCGGTCGCCGACGGCGATCCCAATTCAAAACGATGATACAGCAGGTTGATCAGGCTAATCGCAATCGGCAACATCATCGCCGTGGTGGCCGTATTACTGATCCACATGCTCAGGCCGGCCGTGGCAATCATGAAACCTGCTACCAGGCGACGTGGGCGCACTCCCACGTACCAGACCGTGAGTAGTGCAATCCGCCGATGTAATCCCCAACGCTCGATCGCCAGGGCAATCATGAAACCACCCATTAGCAGAAAAACAAAACGATTGGCATAAGGAGTTGCCGCCTGCTGGAACACCTCTTTGCTACTGCCTTCAAAAACACCCAGCAAGGGGAACAGGACCAACGGCATCAACGAGGTTGCTGGCAACGGCAAGGCCTCGGTCATCCACCAGATTGCCATCCAGACCATGATCGCTGCCGTTTTACCTGCCGCTGGTTCCAGTTTCATCACTCCAGGACCAGGGAGGGCCAACGAGGACTGGGAAAGCAAGTAGACCGCCAGGGCCAACAACGGCCCCAGCACCAACCCCCAGTCACGGATCGCTGAATGCTCCGTACCACCACCTGCCGAATCACGTGAGGATTGATTCATCAAAGTGTCTCACCTGCCATAAACTCATGGGGCCAGCAACATACCCTGACCTGAACCCCACGTAGAAAAGCTGGATTCTAACAGCCCAACCCCACTTCGTCATAGCACATTACCGGCAAAGTCGAGACACGCTGGCCTCTTACGATTCGTGGTCAGAATGTACAGGCTATGGTATAAGAGACTCGTACCGCACTGAACTCGGTAAACCACCACCAACCTTTGACCTTCAGGATTATTTCCATGAAACGCTTTTCGCTACTGGCCTTTGCATTCAGCTGCTTCATCGCTGCCCCCATGCTACTCCAGGGAGCTGACTGGCCGGGATGGCGGGGGCCACAACGTACGGATATCTCCAACGAAACCGGGCTCCTCAAGTCCTGGAAAGAAGGAGGCCCCACGAAGGTTTGGAGCTACGATAATGCTGGCCTCGGCTATGGTGGACCCGCGATCGTGGGAAAACATATGTTCCTGCTGGGAACGCGCGATGAATCCGAAGTACTCATTGCACTCGAGACTGCTAACGGCAAAGAATCCTGGGCTACCCCGCTGGGATCTATTCTCAACAACGGCTGGGGCAATGGCCCCCGCAGCACACCAGCAGTCGATGGCAATCGTGTCTATGCCTTGAGTGGTCGCGGTGAACTGGTCTGTGCAGACATCCAGACAGGGAAAAAAATATGGCAAGCGTCCATGGTTGATTTTGGTGGCCGCGTCCCCAGCTGGGGATACACCGAATCCGTACTGGTCGACGGAGATCGTGTCCTCTGCACACCCGGTGGACAACAGGGCGCTATCCTGGCACTGGACAAGAATAGTGGCAAGAAACTCTGGCAATCCAGTGATTTCACCGATGGTGCCCAGTACTCCTCGATCATCGTGGTCCAGCATGCGGGGCAACGCCAATACATCCAATTGACCATGAAAAACGTTGCCGGCGTTGCCGCGGACACGGGAAAGCTACTCTGGAAATCTTCCTTCCCTGGCCGAACGGCCGTGGTTCCCACGCCGATCTACCATGATGGCCATGTTTACGTCTGTTCCGGTTACGGCTCCGGCTGCAAGCTCGTCCGGATCGATGACAACAACCAGGCAACCGAAGTATATAGCAATACCCTGATGAAAAATCATCACGGTGGTGTCCTACGGGTCAAGAATGCCGTCTACGGCTATTCCGATGGAGCCGGTTGGGTCTGCCAGGATTTCAAGACCGGAGAAAAAATCTGGAACGATCGTAATTTTGGCAAGGGATCGGTTACCTATGCCGATGGCATGCTGTACTGCCTGAGTGAACGAGACGGGACCATGGCGCTGTTCCAGGTTGCCGACGGCGGCTGGGAAGAAAAAGGACGCTTCAAGATGGAGCCCCAAGCCACCATTCGCAGTCCCCGTGGACGTATCTGGACCCACCCGGTCATCGCCAACGGCAAGCTCTTTCTGCGAGACCAAAACCTGGTTTTCTGCTACGACATCAAGCAACCTTAACTGCCCCTGATTTGACGCTCACCACGCTATTTTTTCTACTCAAGAGGTTTCCAGGATGAATAAGCTATTTCGCCCCCTGTTCGCACTGTTATTACTGATCCCCGTCGCCTTGATCCTGGTACTCCAAACGATCGCGGCTCCCCAGGCCGACGAAGACCAGGGAATCGACCGGCGCCGTAGACTCCTGGAGCAACAGGCCGAACGACTTGAACGGGCTGTCGAAAACGCCATCGAATCGGATGCCCCGGAAGCCATCCAGGTACGACGAAACTTGCATAATCAGCTCAAGGCCATTCACCTGAAACTTGATGAACTGGCACTGTTTTCCAATGATAACGACCGGGAACGGGACGAAGAACGACGACGACGTGGTGACGATGATAACGACCGGGAACGGGACGAAGAGCACCGGCGACGTGGTGACGATGATAACGACCGGGAACGGGACGAAGAGCACCGGCGACGTGGTGATGATGATAACGACCGGGAACGTGACGAAGAGCACCGGCGACGTGGTGACGATAATGACAACCGAGAACGTGATAAACACCTGCGGGCGGCCATCGAACACCTGCAGGGAGCGGGATTATCGAGGGAAGTGGCCAGGCACGCCGTCGGTGAAGCATTACGAATCCAGGAATCCCACGAACATCGGGAGCGAGATCACCGGCGAGAAGATCGGCACGATCATGAACATCGCGACCACGACCACGACCACGAACAGGGTGATCATGATGAAGACGACGAGCGACGGCGAGATCATGACGATGAAGGCGAAGAATTTCATTATCGCGCCCATCACGAGACGGCCACTCAACTGGAGGCATTACGTCGCGAGGTTGAGGAACTGCGCCAATTGATCAAACGCATGGCCGCACGTCGTTAATTCATCCGAGAAGATCGATCCCGGGACCGATTGCCTGTAAGGTCAAGAAACCAGTCATCTCATCGGAAGCGACGGGGCGGCTTCTTCCAACAGACCCGGTCCCACTCGATCGAGGTCCACGGGTCCACCATCATTGCGCTGGATCAACCGCTTCAGTATCTCGCCGGTGATCGCGGTACTGATGGTTTGCACAGACCCATCCAGGAGAAGTGCCTGGAAGCCATCTTGCTCGACACCAATACTGGTTACCGGATCATCAGGGTCCAATGCGAGATCCTGTGGCTTGGTCCACGGCACGGCGCGCGCGGGTCCTGCCGTAATCACAGCAATGGTCTGGGAGGTTCCATCGATAACATCTCGAAAACGAACAGGCTTACCCGACCCCAGCACGGTCTGGGGCCCCTCCGGAGCAACATAGACCGTGCGGTTACCCAGATCATATCGAGGGTTCACGTAGACCGGGGGAATCTGGTCCAGCAACTTAATATTGTGAGGACTATCCCATGGCTCATTAAGCTTAAACTGCCGATAGAGAACATCTTCTTCCAGGAAGGGCAGCAGGTGAACTCGCCAACTCAATAATTGCTTGCCGTCCTGGTACTGGACCCTTTCACTTTCCCCCACGGGAAACTGCCTGAAAGTTTCATGGTAATTGTGAAGCGCGATTCCGATCTGTTTCAGATTGTTTTTGGAACTTACTCGGCGCGCCGCATCGCGAGCAGCCTGGACTGCGGGCAACAACAGCGCCACCAGTACGCCCGTCGTGGCTACCCCAATCGTCGCGTTGGAATCCATGGTCAACCGATCACCATCCCGGGTCGGGCGAAACATCTGTTCCAGGTAGTTCCCGATCCGCACCTGGTACTTGGCCATGGCTGCATCAACCATGGCGTCACCGGAATTCGCGGCATTAACCTGGGCTAACAACAATTGCTTGGCCATCGAGAGCCCCTGGACGAGAACAGCCTCCAAGGCTTCTGCCTGCTCTGCATCGTGCGAGTGAATCACGAATTTACCGCCCCACCCAGACCCGATACTAACGCTAATCTCGACGGCCGACAGGTACTTGAGAGCCACGGTGTACTGGGCGAACACTGGCGGTACCAGGTTCGGATTGACCATGGCTTGCTGTAATGGTTCGGGGAGCATGTCCGCAGAGGCGACTGCAACGAGTTCGTCATTGGCATTAACCTCGGCTAACAACTTGAGCAGCGGGCTATCGGCATTCTTGGCCGTCAGCATCTGCGTAAGAAAACCGGACATCCCGACCAAGACGGTCTTGCTATCCGGCATGGTCACCTCGAAACTCATCGGGACAGGTCCGCCCGAGGGATCCGCAAACCGGATGGCTTGCCGACCAGCGACCTCAACCTGTTGCCAGGTTCCCGGAGCTTGCTTAAGTGACGGAAACAGGACTTCCAACGCAGCTGGTTTTGACAATCGAACGATCGCACCTGCCATCGGTACGGGCGAATCCTCGGACATTTGCAACAGCACGATTCCCTGCTCAACATCCATGGCATTCACGCCCGTGGCACGTTGACTGAGCACCTCCAGCACCTCCAGCGGATAAAGTTGACCAGCCTCCGAGTTGAGGACCCGCTGGGGTGCCAGAACCACGGCTGCCAGGGCCGTGGCCGGGATATAGGACAGGTCTAATGCTGCTTTTTCTTCAGTGGTAGATGGTTTCGCAGACACTTCCTGCTTACCCCCTGGTTCAGGCATCACCTGTTCGTTCGCCTGGCCAGGCTCCGGGGTAACTTTCGCCTCCTGGCAACCGGACAGACCGAGAATCACGTTCAGCATCACGAGACTGACCAGCATGGCTGGCAGGCACCTTGGTTTCTGATTGGCAAACAGCATGAAAATCTCCTCGCATGGAACTCATAAGAAACAGGGAGCAGAACAGGTACAACGACGATTCCCACGTTCTTCTATCAAGGTAATCGTTTTTCACGGGCGAAACAGGACACCCGGGTGGAATGATCAGAAAGCGGGCATCTCACACTCGGCTGCATCAGGTTACCAAATCAAGCTTTAAATACCAGCAAATCCGGCCTGCCCCCCCTCCACAAATCCTCCCCGAAATCCATTCCAGTCGATTGATTTGACAACCTGCCTGGGATATGGTGATAACCGTTTGCAGCCCCTGTAAAACTGCCAGTTACTCTCAATCCTTGATATGCTTCGTCCGAAGGAATTCACTCATGTCCCAGCCCAAGCAACCTGAAACGCCTGTTCGCACCAATGATGCCATCCTGAAAATGGGTCGCCGTCGCTTCGTGGCTGCCGTCACAGCCGCTGCCACTGCCGGCATGAGCCAGCAACTGTTTGCCCGCGACTATGGTCCCAATGCCGCCCCCCAGCGTTACCCGGATCCTGATATCGTGGAACTGGATGAACGTTTTAAAAAGTACAAGCTGGGCAACAGTGCGATTCGGCGGCTCTACCACAGCCCCAAGATGCTATGGGCAGAAGGTCCCGCTTGGAATGGCGTAGGCAAGTACCTGCTCTGGAGTGACATTCCCAACGATGTCCAACTGCGTTGGTTGGAAGAAGATGGTCACGTCAGCACCTTCCGCCACCCTTCTGGAAACAGCAATGGGAACACCTTTGACTACCAGGGGCGTCAGATTGCCTGTGAGCATGGCAATCGCCGCGTGGTTCGTTACGAATACGACGGCACGATCACGGTTTTGGCGGACAAGTTCGGTGGCAAGCAATTGAATGCTCCCAACGACGCCGTGGTCCATCCCAATGATGGTGCCATCTGGTTTACCGATCCGGGGTACGGCAGCCTGATGAACTACGAGGGCCATCGCGCCAACACGGGGAGCGTGCAGCCATTCCAGAAGGAATCGGTTTACCGGATCGATGCCAAGACCGGCAAGATTGCCAAGGTGGCTGATGAGATCCACAAGCCCAACGGCCTCTGCTTCTCACCTGATTACAAGAAGCTCTACGTCGCCGATACGGGTGCCTCGCATTACCCGGATGCAGTCCGGGACATCAAGGTCTGGGACGTGGTCGACGGCACCAAACTAGCCAACCGGAAGATCTTCACCTCGATGGACCTGGAAATGGAAGACGAGGATGGTAACAAGGTGACCAAGGCCGGATTTGCCGATGGGATCCGGGCCGATACGGATGGCAACATCTGGGCCAGTGCCGGCTGGGTCGGGGATGGCTATGACGGCGTCCACATTTTCGCTCCCGATGGCGATCGCATCGGACAAATCCTGCTACCGGAAATCTGCTCCAACGTATGCTTTGGTGGCACCAAGCGAAATCGCCTGTTCATGACAGGAAGCCAGTCGCTGTACGCGGTTTACGTCGAGACCCAGGGCGCCCACATCACCTGATCCTGACAATCCGAAAATGAACTTGCGAACCCGTTCAAACTTGAAGATAATTGTCTGTGTGCAGGTAATTGTCTCTTGCCGATAAGAGAACCAGCCAGGAAACCCTAGGAAACGTCCTTACCAATGTTAACTCTTCGTTCCGGACTCCGACGCGGCCCACAGGGTAATGTCTCCCGTCGGGAACTGCTCCAGATCGGTAGCCTATCGGCGTTGGGTGTTAGCTTGCCTCAATGGCTGGCCAGCCAGGATGCCCAGGGGTCGGAAGGACAACGGCCCCCTGTAAACTGCATCCTGCTCTGGCTGCTGGGTGGTCCCAGCCACATCGACATGTATGATCTCAAGCCGGATGCGCCGGCTGAGATTCGCGGCGAACTCAATCCCATCCAAACCTGCACACCGGGGCTGGAGTTTGGTGAATTGATGCCGAACCTGGCCAAGTGTGCGGACCAGTTTTCACTCATCCGTTCCATGTACTCCTACACGCCGACACACGGCAAGGGCGACTGGCACTTGATGAGTGGCAACAAGTACACCCAGGAAATGGCTCCCGCCAGCTTTGGGTCGATCCTGACCTGGCAGCAGGAGCGTAACAGGGCCCGCACCACACCTCCCTATGTTCACGTGGGAGAGATGAAGAGCACCAACTACGGGAAACAGGGCCGGGCCGGTTACCTGGGGCAGACCTATGACCCGTTCGTCGTCGAACAGGAGCCCCAGGCCAGCAGCTTCAAGGTGGATGCATTCAGTCGCAACGACAGCATTAGTGTCGACCGCTTGAGTGATCGCCGTTCGTTACTGACCGCCGTTGATCAGTTCCAGGCCAACACTGAACACCAGTTGAATATCAGCAAGACCAAGGACGCCTATCGAGAACGTGCGTTTTCCATGTTAACAGGCAGCAAGGCGAAGGACGCTTTTGACATTAACCAGGAGAGTGACGCTACTCGCGATGCCTATGGGCGGAACCGTGTCGGCCAGGGCCTACTACTAGCTCGTCGCCTGGTGGAAGCAGGTGTACGTTTTGTCACTGTGAAAGGTTATGTCCGCTACGGCTGGGATCATCACCCGGAGGTTTTCCCTCGGCTGCGTATGGAAGTGCCTCCCTATGACCAGGGTTATGCCGCCCTGCTCAAGGATTTGGCCGATCGTGGCATGACGGAAAATACACTGGTAATCACGGCAGGTGAATTTGGTCGTACACCACGACTTAACACGGATGCCCGTGGCCCGGGTCGCGATCACTGGAGCAAGGCATTCAGCTTGACCATGGGTGGCGGTGGCATCAAGACGGGTGTCGTGCTGGGGGCCACTGATAAGCATGCTGCGGAAGTGACCGAGCGTCCTGTCAGCGTCGAGGATTATGCTGCCACGGTCTACCATGCCCTGGGAATGAATCCGGCGGGTATTGGTTACACCCTCGGTGGTCGTCCGATGCCCGCGCTTCCCGAGGGGAAAGTGATCCCCGAACTGCTCGGCTCCTAGGCCCTGCCCGCTCTTTTGGCTACCGGCGTTCTAGCTTAGACTATGGCAACGGTACGATATTGCCCTGGCAATACCGGCTACCGGCGGGCCCGTAGCTCAGCGGTTAGAGCAGGGGACTCATAATCCCTTGGTCGGAGGTTCGAATCCTTCCGGGCCTACTTTCGTTTCTCTTCGCAGCAAGTCGCAGGGTGC
>Ga0163108_10003145_pt1 | contig 11794 bp, 10 predicted proteins | sample Fk1155metaG_FD_109644 | JGI IMG/M metagenome (GOLD analysis project Ga0163108, IMG submission 109644) | Marine microbial communities from the Central Pacific Ocean - Fk160115 155m metaG | ecosystem: Environmental > Aquatic > Marine > Oceanic > Photic zone | place: The Central Pacific Ocean...
CGAAAAACCAGATCAAGACGAGATATGAGAAGATCGCAAATTAAGGCAAAGAAGCCTGCTATATCTAGTGACCAAAACACTGGCGAAAATCATCTCAGGCATAATATCAGTCCCGAAGGTTTCTATCGTGGTAAACAAGTTATATCAGTAAAAGATAAAACAAGTTCAGACGAAGACCAAGAGTAAGAGCTTACCTTTGGATAATTTAATATCAATTGCTCTCGATGTAATGAGCGGAGAGAAAGACCCTCATGCGTCTGTAGCAGCCTCTATTGACTTACTCGTAGAAAGAAATGATGTTCACCTTCACCTCATCGGTAACCAAGAGAGAATTGAACACTTCTTACCAAACAAGATCAACGACAGGATAACAATTCATCACACTGACGAAGTTATTACTATGAAAGATACTCCAATGGATGTCTTAAGGAGAAAAAAGAATTCTTCCATGAGGCTGGCTGTTGAAATGGTAGCAAAAAATCAAGCTGATGCTTGCGTGAGCTCAGGGAATACTGGTGCTCTTTTAGCTATATCAAAATATCTTTTAAAAACCATTCCAACCATCAGTCGTCCTGCATTAGTTAAGTCTATACCCACGATAAAAAGTTTTACCTACATGTTAGATTTAGGCGCTAATTCTAATTGTTCAGCAGAACAGCTGGTGCAATTTGCAATGATGGGTTCGGTTATTGCAAAAGAAATAAAAGGGATTGATGCACCAAAGATTGCTCTATTAAATATAGGACATGAAAGAATCAAAGGACATGAAGTTATTAAAGAAGCTGCAAATCTACTTGAAGCATCTAAATTAAATTATGTCGGTTTTATTGAGGGCAATAACATCGTGCAGGATATAGCCGATGTTGTGGTCACGGATGGATTTACAGGAAATATTGCTGTCAAAACCATGGAAGGGACTATAAATATGCTTACTGCCTTTATGAAAGAGTCATTCCAATCTAACAATTATAATAAGGTTGCTTCATTTATCTCAAAACCAGCAATCAATAACTTTAAGTCTAGAATAGACCCAAGGCGTTTCAATGGTGGTTTATTACTTGGATTGAATGGAGTCGTGGTTAAAAGTCATGGTGCATCAGATTCATTTAGTTTTTATCATGCGTTACACACAACCATAGATGAAGTTGAAAAAAATATAGTTTCTAAATTGATTTCTGCTTTCTAATAGAGATACTTAAATCATGTATTCAAGAATAATTTCTGTAGGTAGTTACCAACCTGATAATATCGTTACCAACGAGGAGTTAGAGCGAAAAGTTGATACCTCAGATGAATGGATTAGATCTAGAACTGGTATTGAGAGTAGGGCTATAGCAAAACCAGATCAGGCCACTTCTGATCTTGCAATTCTTGCAGCTGATGCAGCTATAAAAAAATCTGGAATCACAAAAGATGAAATAGATCTAATAATAGTAGGCACTTGCACTCCTGATGTCGCTACACCTAATGTTGGAGTAATTATTCAAGAATCACTAGGACTGAATAGCTGCCCAGCATTTAGCGTTGAGGCTGCTTGCAGTGGATTTATCTATGCATTAAATATAGCTAATAAATTCATTCTCTCAGGTGAATCAAAGTGCGCTCTGGTGGTAGGGGCTGAAACATTATCTCGAATCACAGATTGGAACGATAGAAACACTTGTGTTTTATTTGCTGACGGAGCAGGAGCTGCAATATTAAAACCGTCAGAAGACACAGGAATTATATACTCTGAGATAAGTGCTGATGGTAGTTATTCTGATTTATTATATGTTCCTTATGGAACATCAAGGAAACCAATTAATGAAAAAAAGAATGATTACTTTCTGCAAATGAAGGGCAATGAGGTCTTTAAAGTTGCAGTTAAAAAATTGGAATCTATAGCTATAAATACGATGAAGGAAAATGACTTAACTTCAGATGATATTGATTGGTTTATTCCTCATCAAGCGAACATACGAATTATCCAAGCAGTAGCCAAACGATTAGATATGCCCATGGAAAAAGTCATAGTAACTCTTTCTGAACATGGCAATACATCTGCAGCGTCCATCCCATTAGCACTCGATGAAGCTATTACTGATGGGAGAATATCAAAGGGTGATAGAATTTTACTACAAAGCTTTGGTGCTGGTTTTACTTGGGGCACAGTTTTGCTTACACTTTAAATGATCAGAATAAAAAGCTTTCTCCTAATCCATTTATCATTTTTTGCTGTAACTAATTTGTTAGCAGCTAGTGTTTATGAGTTTAATAAAACAACTCAAACATTCGGAAATAATGAATTTATTAACGCAGTCTATGAGGACACACTTGTAGATATTGCAAGAAAATATAATCTTGGCTTTAATGAAATTATTAGAGCAAATCCTAATGTTGATAAGTGGTTACCTGGCGAAGGTACAATTATCAAGATCCCAGCGCAACACATTATACCTAAAGGGTTCTCAGAAAAAGGGATAACCATTAATTTATCAGAATTTAGAGGTTACTTTATTAAAGATAATAAATTAATTACTTTCCCGGTTGGTTTAGGTCGAATGGATTGGAAAACCCCTCTTGGTATCTCAACCATTGATTTGAAATTAGAAAAACCTGCTTGGTACCCTCCAAAATCAGTCAGAGATGAATATAAAAACCAAGGAAAGTTTTTACCTGCAGAGGTTTTACCAGGGCCTGATAATCCTCTAGGTGAACTCGCAATGAGGATTTCAATTCCAGGTGGTTATTTTATACATGGCACCAATAGACCGGACGGAGTTGGTATGGAGATATCACATGGGTGCATTCGCTTATTTCCAGAAGATATAGATTATATTTTTCAACTTACTGATATAGGAACAGAAGTAATAATTCTTGATCAACCAATTAAAATAGCAAGAATAGAAAATGATATTTATCTGCAGGTGCATCCAATTTACAGCACTCAGTACGATTACGACTTAAACAAATTAAGAATACAAATAGAATTATTAATCAATAATGAGACAGAGTTGATAGAAATTAATTGGGATACAGTTGAAAGCCTTCTGAAAGAACAGAATGGTTTAGCAACTAAGGTAACGATTTGAAAATAAGTTAAAAAATATAGCGTTATTTTTTAGCCTGATCTCTTTCCCATATTCTTTCAGCTTTTTCCATGTCATCTTGAGCTTGTTCTGCAACCTCTTGGATTTCTTCTTGGGTTGCTATCTCCTCTTTAAGATCCTCAATTTCATTTTGTAAATTTCTATTTTGTATCTGTGAATAACAGCCAACTAGAAAAAACAATGTTATTAAGGCTAAAAATGTTTTAGTTTTGTTAACAAGTACCATGCGTCCATAACTCCATAAATTTAAAAATATTTTCTATAAGTTTCTACTAAAGTGCAAAAAAGAGCAATAATTTAGCTTTCTCTAAAAACAATTCTGCCTTTAGATAGGTCATAAGGACTAATATCTACAATGACTTTGTCTCCAGTCAGAATTCGTATATAGTTTTTTCTCATTTTTCCTGATATATGAGCTGTGATTATATGCCCATTTTCAAGTTCGACTCTGAAAACTGTATTTGGAAGTGTCTCTTTGACCACTCCATTCATTTGTATTGCTTCTTCTTTTGCCATGTTTAAGTAATTTTAAGTGTTATAAGTTTAAACCAAAATTAGTTTAAATTATCCAAGTATTTTTCTGCATCAAGTGCAGCCATGCATCCGCTGCCAGCTGAGGTCACTGCTTGTCTATAAATTGGGTCAGCTACATCACCCGCTGCAAAAATTCCATCTACACTTGTTTGCGTTGAAAATCGATTATTTGATTTATCTAAGACAATATAATTAGAGTCATCCAATTGAATCTGATTATTAAAAATCTCTGTATTTGGGTTATGGCCAATTGCAATAAAGACACCTTGAACACTAAGAGCAATATCCTCACCCTCGTTATTAAGATCATTTAAGAGAATGCCGTTAACGCCTGACTCATCACCCAAAACTTCTTTTAAGGTATGACTCCAGAGTATATCAATATTACCTTTGCCTTTTGTTTTTTCAAAAAGTTTTTCTTGTAACATTTTCTCAGCCCTTAATTCATCTCTGCGATGAATGATAGTTACTTTTTTTACAATATTAGAGAGATAAATAGTTTCTTCAACAGCAACGTTACCTCCGCCTACAACAACTACATCCTGATCTTTATAAAAGAAGCCATCACATGTGGCACAAGCGGACACACCCTTACCTTTATAAGTTTCTTCACTTTCGAGACCAAGGTATTTGGCGGTTGATCCTGTTGAAATAATAATCGCATCTGCTGTGTAAACTTTGTTACCAGCAAAAAGCTTATATGGACTAGTTGAAAAATCTGTTTTTTCAATATGATCATAAATAATTTCTGTTTCAAATCGTTCTGCATGTTTCATCATACGATCCATTAGTGCAGGGCCTATAAGCCCTTCTGGATCACCTGGCCAATTTTCAACATCAATTGTAGTCATCAGTTGTCCACCAGGTTCGGAGCCAGTAATTAAAGTTGGTTTTAAGTTAGCTCTGGCAGCATAAACTGCAGCAGAATAGCCAGCAGGACCTGCTCCTAGGATAATTAATTTTCTATGTTCAGTTGTAGTCATTTAGAAAAGTGTGTTGTTAGATTTTCCATAAAGAATCATAATATTGCAAACAACTATCAAAACTCTGTATTAAAACTATATATTGCAAGTTACTTTAAGGAATTATTATTTCAATAAATAAAGTCAAAAAACTAATAAGCAAGATCACAATTCTAAAAGAATCGGTGGTGATTGTCTTATTTTCTTTTTCTTTAATTCTGTTTCTCTCTCTCATTACATACAGCGAGAATGATCCAGGATTTAATACCACCGGTAATGGTCAAGATATAAGTAATTTTATAGGGCTCATTGGGGCTTATTTTGCTAACACTGCCATTACTTTTATGGGAATATCCAGTTACTTTTTGCCACTTTTGTTTATTTCGTCAGCTGTTGGTTTAGTTAAATCTGACAATACAAAATCGAATAAAGAGATACTGATTATTAAATTGATATCTTTCTTTTTTGTCTTTATCACCACCTGCACACTTGCATCGATACACTTCATAGTTCCTTCGATGCCTGAAGGAGCAGGGGGTATTTTGGGTATGATTATGGCCTCCTTTTTTATCCAAGGATTGAATGTTGTTGGGACTTCACTGTTGATGTTGGCTCTATGGTTTTCTTTTTTACCTTTATTTATAGGTTTCTCTTGGTTGAGATTGATTGAGGTTATAGGAGTTAACGTTATTAGGGTATTTAGCTTTTTTTCTAAACTCTCATATAAACTAGTTGAGTACTTAAAATCATTATTGTCTAAACCAATAAAGATAAACATTAAACCTAAGTCCATTAAGAAAAAAATAGATAAACAGTTACCTGAAAAAAAAGAACATCATAATGTATCAAAACCAAAAATAGAAAAAACTGCGCCACCAATTGAAGAAGGTAAAAAAGCTAGCACAGGAAGACAATCTAAATTATTTGATACCCCATCAGATTCATTATTGCCCAGCTTAGAATTACTTGATGAAGCATCAAATGAAAAATACGGTAATTCACAAGAATCCTTAGAAGCACTTTCTAGATTACTTGAGTTAAAATTAAAAGACTTTGGTATTGATGCCACAGTAGAAGAAGTGCTCCCTGGTCCAATTGTCACAAGATTTGAAATTAATCCTGCTCCAGGAGTAAAGGTAAATCAAATTAGTAATTTAGCTAAGGATTTGGCTAGATCTCTTTCTGTTTCAAGTGTCAGAATAGTTGAAGTCATAGAAGGTAAATCTTTTATTGGTATAGAGGTTCCTAATGATAAAAGAGCTTTAGTCGTTCTAGGTGAGATATTACGTTCTAAAACTTTTGAAGAAATGTCATCGCCACTCTCCATTGCTTTGGGTAAAGATATAGCAGGTAATCCTATCGTTGCTGACTTACAAAAAATGCCACACTTATTGATCGCAGGAACCACTGGCTCGGGTAAATCCGTAGGTATTAATGCCATGATTATTAGTCTACTTTATAAGTCAACACCAAAAGATGTCAGAATGATACTTATTGATCCTAAAATGCTTGAACTATCCGTCTACGGTGGTATACCACATCTTTTATGTCCCGTAGTAACTGACATGCGTGAAGCTGCCAATGCACTTCGTTGGTGTGTAATAGAAATGGAAAGACGCTATAAATTAATGTCTAGCTTAAAGGTCAGGAACTTAAAAGGCATGAACACAAAAATTGAAGAAGCCATGAAATCTGGTAATCCTATCGAAGACCCACTATTTGATGTTGAGAATGCTATTAAGTTAGGTGAGAGCACTGACATACCCCATTTAGAGCCTTTACCTAATATTATTGTTGTTGTTGATGAATTAGCAGACATGATGTTGACAGTAGGGAAGAAGGTGGAGCAACTTATTTCTCGTTTAGCAGCTAAAGCTAGAGCTTCAGGTATACATATGATTATTGCCACACAAAGACCTTCAGTTGATGTTATTACAGGTTTAATTAAGGCTAATATACCAGCCAGGATAGCATTCCAAGTTTCAGCAAAAGTTGATTCAAGAACAATCCTTGATCAAATGGGAGCAGAAAGTCTTCTGGGTAATGGTGATATGTTATATATAGCACCTAGCTCGTCCACACCATTTAGAGTTCATGGGGCGTTTGTATCAGATGAAGAAGTAAATCGCGTTTCATCTGACTTGCAATTAAAATCTCAGCCTGTGTTTCTTGATGAAGTCACCTCTGGTCAAATTGAAGAGGGCCCTCTCGGAGAACAAGGTTCTGGTAGTGAGGATAGTGAAATGGACCCTCTGTTTGATGAAGCAGTTAAACTTGTCACTGAGTCAAGAAATGCTTCAATTTCATCAGTCCAAAGGAAGCTTAGGATTGGTTATAATCGTGCTGCAAGAATTGTAGAGAAAATGGAAGAGATCGGTATTGTTAGTGAGCTTGAATCCAATGGCAGAAGAGAGGTTATAGCTCCACCACCTCCGGAAGATTAAATAAACTTCTATGAAAAATTTTCAATTTATTCTTCTTTTATTATATCTATTAATTGCACCAAAAACCTCATTGGGCAATGATTTTAATGTAGTTGATTTCTTTAATCAGATTGACACTATGCATGCTGAATTTACCCAAATAAATAAAGGAGTGTCTTCCAGCAGTATCATTAAAGGGTCAGGTGAAATTTTTTTAGAAAAACCCAATAAGCTAGTTTGGGAAATGTATGAACCTTTTAGAAAAAAAATGGTAATTAATGGGTCAACCATGATTTTCTATGACGAGGATTTAAATCAAGCGCTAATCTCTGATTACATTGAAGACAATAAAAGCTCATGGATTAATCTTTTTATGAAAAGCAAATATAACAATGACGCAAACCTTATAAAAGAACAAAGACTAATAGATGATCAATATTTTGTTACCTTTATGATCGATGATTTTCGTGATGAATATAAAAGTGTGATATTTATATTTGAAGATGAACGATTAAATAAGATAAAACTTGAAAATGTAAGCTCTCAAATCACTGAAATTGAATTCACCACATTTGAAATTAATACAACAATAACAAAAACTTTATTCAACTACAGTGTGCCGCCATCAGCTGATGTTATAGATCAACGGCGAGAATAGATTTGATAGGATCATTATCAAAAATTACACAATATTTATTCACTGTTCTTTTATTGTTACTTTTAACTGTCTTGCATTTTATAAATCCACCGTCAATTGAAGTTAGTCCGCTTCCTGGAATTGATAAGTTTTTTCACTTTCTTATGTTCTGTTTTATCACCCTTTGGGCATGTTTTGTTTTCTCTAGAAAAAGTATGAAGTTGTTTGCCATTTTTCTCATACTCTATGGGTTAATGCTCGAATACATGCAAATGGCATTTTTTCCATTAAGATCTTTCGAATGGACAGATTGGCTATTTGATACAGTTGGAGTACTGGTTGGTTTTTTTACTTTCACTAAAAAGCTATAATTACTTTTATAAGGTAGCCTATAACATAAATAATCATGATTGATTCAAAAATAATTCGACACCATACCAAGATAGTCTTAGACAGTCTCTCAAAAAGAAAAAACGACTTTAATCTTGATGATTATCTATCGACAGAGGAAGCTGCAAGAACAACCCAAACAAAGGTTGAAAACCTTAGATCATCTAAAAATAAACTGACTAAAATAATAGGTTCTTCTGAATTAGATGCAGAAGCTAAAGAAAAGATTATAGGAGAAGTTAATCAAATCAATAAATCTCTTAAGGAGTCAGAATTAACATTAGAAGAACTGTCCCTACAAGTAAAGAATCTTTCTCTTCAATTACCTAATGTACTCCACGAGTCGGTACCTGAAGGTGATAATGAAGACGATAATGTTGAAATTAGGCAATGGGGCGAGATAAGAGAATTTAGTTTTGAACCCAAAGACCATACTCAATTGGGTGAAGAAAGCGGTTCGATTGATTTTCAGTCAGCATCTAAAATATCTGGATCTAGGTTCGCAGTGATTGTTAATAGGTACGCTCAATTACACAGATCATTGATACATTTTATGCTGGATATTCAAACCAATGTAAATGGCTATACTGAATATTATGTCCCCAGCATCATTCGTTCAGAATGCCTTGAAGGGACAGGGCAACTGCCTAAGTTTGCTGAAGATCAATACAAGATTGAGAATGAAGAAGATCTTTATCTAATTCCAACAGCTGAAGTACCTCTCACTAATTTAGTTAGAGAATCAATCATAGAAACAAATCAATTGCCGATTAAAATGGTTGCTCATACACCTTGTTATCGTCAAGAAGCTGGGTCATACGGTCAAGACTCCAGAGGTATGATTAGACAACATCAATTTGAAAAAGTTGAATTGGTACATATTGTGAAACCAGAGAAATCTTATCAAGCATTAGAAGAATTAACTGAAAATGCAGAATCAATTCTCATTAAATTAGGTTTACCCTATCGTGTTATGCTTCTGTGTTCTTCAGACACTGGCTTTGCGGCAGCAAAAACATATGACATAGAGGTGTGGCTACCATCACAAAATAAATATCGAGAAATTTCTTCTTGCAGCAATTGTGAGTCTTTTCAGGCTCGTAGAATGAAAGCAAGATTCAAGGATTTGACAACTAATCAAAACGAGTATTTGCATACTCTTAATGGCTCTGGATTAGCTGTAGGAAGGACATTTATAGCAATTATAGAAAATTACCAAAATGAAGACGGAACAATAACTATCCCAGAGGCACTAAGACCTTATATGGGTGGTATTGAGATTATCTAGATTTTTCGACATCATCTCAATTAACCTGTTTTTTTGTTCAATTATTTTTTACCAGAGCCTTCTTTAATATGAATATCTCTTTGTGGAAAGGGGATCACAATTCCTTCTTTAGAGAATTGGTCTTTAATTTCAAAGTTTAAATCACTGAGAACATCGTAACGCTTTTTGATATCCACTATTCTTACCCTTAGTTCGAAATCAAGCGAGCTATCTCCAAAGCCCATGAATAATGCTTTTGGTGGTGAAGCTCTACTGTCTGTTATCACTTGATCATGTTCAGAGGACACTGATTCAAGTATAGTTTTTACTTTTTTAACATCACTACCATAAGACACACTAATTTTTATTATCAATCGACCATACGGATTATGTAACACCCAATTTGTAACACGACCTGAAATAAGTTCTGAATTAGGTATCAGCATATCTTGATTATCCAGTGTTTCTATTTCTGTAGCTCTAATACTTATTTTTTTTACATAACCCTCTACATCACCTACAGACACAAAATCACCGGCCTTAATTGGTCGCTCAAAGAGTAAAATAATTCCTGAGATAAAATTATTAGCAATAGACTGAAGACCAAAACCTATACCAACTGATAGCGCACCAGCAACAACAGCTAATCCTGTAATATTAATCCCACCAATGGATAATCCAACTAGTAGTGAAATAGTAAAACCTGTGTAGCCAATAATTGTGACTAAAGCGTCTCTGGCTCCACGATCTGAAGTGATTTGCCTTAGCCAGCGTCTGTCCATCCAACTCTTAATCCAGCCAGTTATGCCACTGAGAATAGCAAAGGCTATAATCCCAGCAATGATATTTGTAGGGATTATTCTAATATCACCCATAGGTATGCCCTCAGTAGCATAAGATGAAACAGTGCCTATAACTGTTCCAGTAGGATCCCAAATCCGGAACAGTACACTTATAAAGATTATCCAAAAAACAGCATCAAAAAAGAGTTGGTAAAGTGCTAATTTTGGTTTTCCAGTGTCTCGTGTGAAATTAAGGATATTTCTAATCTTGATACTTGCGATATTTGTACTGCTGTTAATCCAATTCACAGTTGTGTCGCTTAATGCTAACAATGATAATAAAATATACGCAGAGAGTAGCGTAATTATAAAGCCGCTTAGAATGAAGCTAGATAAATTATGAAATCCTGATAACTCAGCTAGAAAACTAACACCTAGGGCTGAATAACCTAAGAATTTTAAAATCCCGTATTGACCTTGAGATAAAAACACTCCGGACACAGAATTTAACACTGAGATCATGGAAACAACTAAAACACTAACAATACCAATTCTCATTAGTGCCTGTTGTGATGCTATATCACTAGTAAGCCATTCAGGACCAAAGATGATATAGCTGAGAATGAAAACTAAAGTAAGAAAACGGAGTTTTTGTTTGAGTGTTTGTGCTGCGGCTTTCTTTTTTTCTCCTTCAATTGCAGCCGGTGAAAAAGGCCCTGTCACCCAGTTAATAAAAACATTAAGTGTTGTCACAAGAAATGGACTAATTGCTAGGCGAATAATCCACGATTCTGAAGTGCTAACTGACAAACTTAAACTTGCAGCAGCAGCAATCCCTAAAGATCCAAATATAATGGGTGCTTGAACTCTACCGAAAGGCTTAAATAACTTTCTTAAATCTAGTATTAGATCTCTTTTTAAAGATTTAATTATCTGGTAATACTGGATCTTTTTGATTTGATCACCGATAAAGAAAGCAAAGCTAAATCCAAGAATAAGAAAAAATACGAAAAAGATCAGGTTTTGAGAATCAATTTTCTGTAGAGCTTTATCTAAAAACAACTCAGGTAAAAGACTGAGTTGTTGAGGTAACGAAGTAATAGCTTCAATAATATTTGTACCTTTTTCGCTGAGTAACTCAGTGGTTAAATTATTAAGTAATTTATTTGATAGATCAATAATCCGTGTTGATCGAACCACTGTAAGAGAACAATTCTTTAGTTGTGCATCTTCTTTGGTTAATTTATTTCTTGCCTCTGAAAGGCGCTCATAAATCTCTATATCCACCTCAGGATTAATTTGCTCTAAGGCTTCCACCTCTAACTTAAGCGTTTCAACTAGCGGTTCAATCTCATCAACACATTTAAGCGCAGAGCCTCTCAGTGATAGCGATTTCTCTCTAACATCTTTAATGGTTGATTCATTAATATTCTTACCATTTAACGTATCCTGCAATATCGATAATTCAGAGATGGCTTGATTAGCTTCAAATTGAGAAAGGGTTGATTGACTAAATACAAAGACCAAAATTATTAGTAATGGCGACAAGTATTTGTGTTGTAGAATAGTTCCCACGAAGTTTAGAATTTAATTGATAACCTTAATATATATATGGAAAATTCTATCATGCTATATAAGGACTGTTTAGAAAATTTATGAATCGTGTTTTTGCTATAACAGGCAACGGAGCTGAAAAAAATCCTGATCAAG
>Ga0163108_10003146_pt1 | contig 11792 bp, 9 predicted proteins | sample Fk1155metaG_FD_109644 | JGI IMG/M metagenome (GOLD analysis project Ga0163108, IMG submission 109644) | Marine microbial communities from the Central Pacific Ocean - Fk160115 155m metaG | ecosystem: Environmental > Aquatic > Marine > Oceanic > Photic zone | place: The Central Pacific Ocean...
CTGCATTTTTCAATCGGGCTATAAGAACTTCTGATGAAATCCCCGACATAAAAAAACCTCCTTCTTCAACATCATAAAACTCAGAAATCATCTTATCAGCAAGTTGGTTCGCGCGTTCAATCCACACAAGATCAAAAGAAGCCTCGTAAAGCGAAAGCATCGCCTCAAGAAAATACGCATAATCTTCAAGACATCCATTGATTTTGCTTCCTGAATTACTATAAATACGAAGCAAAATACCACTATCTGTCCACATGTTATTCCATAAAAATTCTCCCGCACGGATTGCGACTTCCAAATAATTTTTGCCATGCAAAACCATATAACCAGAAGCAAAAGCGGTTATCATTAGCCCATTCCAGCCAGTAATTATTTTTTCATCGGTAAAAGGCCTAGTCCTTTTTCTTCTCGCTTTTAATAAAATTTCATTCGATTTTCGTAAAATATGATCTAGCTCAAATATTGCAATTCCTTCAAGTTTTGCTAGCCTCTCAATGGGTTCTGCTATATATAAAATATTTTTACGTGCAACTCCTTCAGAGGAAGTGACACCGAAGTGATGCGCCATCACCTTAGCGTTGCGCGGACCGAGTAATTCGAGAAATTCTTTCATCTCCCAAAAATAATAACTTCCCTCCTCTCCATCAGTATCAGCATCTTGGCTAGAATAAAAAACTCCTTCTGGAGAGACCATTTCAGAAAGAATATATTTAAAGATATCCCGGGGTACTTCGCTATAAATGTCTTGTTTGGTTGCCTGAGCCATATCAATATAAAGCTTAGATAAAAGTGCATTATCATAAAGCATTTTCTCAAAGTGAGGGACTCGCCAATGTCGATCAGTAGAATAACGATGAAAACCCCCTCCCAGTTGATCGTACATACCACCTTCGGCCATCTTTGTGAGAGTTTTATCAAGCATTCTTATAGATTGATCAGCTCCAGTTCTAACCCAATGACGCAAAAGCATTGTATAGTTCATTGGTTCAGGAAATTTCATACCAGAGCCAAACCCACCTTCATCGGAATCAAACTTCTCTTCCATAATACGAACTGCCCCATCAATTAATTTATTGGTTGAAATCAAACCACTCTCAGAACTAGATTCGGAGGTGTTTAGTTTTTCTAAAATTTTTTGGGTGCGAATTTTCAAGTTACCTTTCTGTTCTTTGTAAATAATAAGAGCTTCTTCTAGAACTTGAGGAAAACCAGGTCTATTATATTTATTAGTTGGAGGAAAATATGTTCCACCAAAATATGGGTTACAATTTGGTGTTAAAAATAAGCTGATAGGCCATCCACCCTGGCCTACCAGTGAAACAATTGACTTCATATACACAGCATCAATATCAGGCCTCTCCTCCCTATCAACCTTTATATTAATAAAATTTTGATTCATAAGATGGGCTGTTTTTTCACATTCAAACGATTCATTTGCCATAACATGACACCAATGACAAGATGAATATCCTATACTTAAAAAAATTGGCTTATCTTCAGCTTTAGCCTTTGCAAGAGCCTCATTCCCCCAAGGATACCAATTAACTGGGTTATGTTTATGCTGTAAAAGGTAAGGACTGGTTTCATTAACTAATCTATTAGTATGCTGAAATTCACTCAAAGTGAAGCTCCATATTATTTTATTAATTAAAAGATCAAATTTATTACAGGATAACAAAGTAATACTAATTGAGATAGTTAACAATTAATTAATGGTATAATTAGATCTTGTTTTTATCATTAGCTTCTATAAATGTTACTCATTCTTGAATCAACTTTATGGGTATTTTTTTTACTAGAGTTTCTTTAATTACTTGCATAACTCTTAACGCCATCTTTCCTACCACTTTATTTGCAAATTGCGAAGGATCTCCTAGTCCTGCAGATTTTTCGCTATACAAAAATTTGCAAGCCAACCTCATATCTAAAATAGACGCTGATTCAATGCAAAGATATAAAGTCGAATGGTTTATCGGTGGCAAAAGTATGGGGTCAGTTATAAAAAAAGGAGGAGAATCATTCGTCTTAAAAGGATCGCCGCTCACCAGTCAATCTTTTTCAATAACGGGTTATTATCAAAGAGGTAACGAGTGGATTCAATCTCGAAAAAAAATTTTTCCAAATTCTTACGGTGGGATGGAAGTAAGGTTTGACGATGGAGCATGTGACAACAGTTTCGTTACAAGCCCAGACTTAACTGTCACAATAAAAATAAACTAATTCAGATAATCTCTTTTAAATAAGAGTGCTAGCCTAAGGGTTACTAATCCAATCAACTTCTTGTCAATATTTAAATAAAGCTTATTCCTTAACTAGGCCATCTCGATATTGGCCATAAAAATCTCTAACACTTTCATATTTGTCTATAGTGCTTTCCTCAAGTTGCTCTATATCGTCAACAATAAAAGAGGTGTCATTGATTTGCTCTGTAACAGTTAAGCTCCCCCCAACTTCAACTCCTGGTGCAAAATGAAAAGTAGGGCTTAAAAACATACCCCCAGCGCGGCCAAAAATATTACGCACACTTGAAGGTCCAAAAAGTGGTAGTACTACATATGGCCCTGTTGGTACTCCATATGAACCTAAAACCTGATCAAGGTCTTCATTCACATCATCAATATCAAATGCACTACTAGCAACATCGAACATACCGCCAAGGCCTAAAGTCGTGTTAATGATCGTCCTACCAACAACTCTACCCGTTTTTTCGACGTCTCCTTGCAGAAGACTACTAACAAGCTTTAAGGGTGCCATCGCATTAGCGAAAATATTACTGATACCCATACGAATATCTTCATTAACAATATCTCGATATTCACGAACAATAGGCTCCATAATGTTGTCATAAAAGCCTTCATTAAAATCAAACATAAATCGATTATAATCTTCAAATGGATCTGGCATTTCAGGCGAAGCAGACTTCGAAGCAAAAGGATCCTCTAAGTCATCAAATGAATCTGATGTTATAATCGAGGTAGAAGATGGCATCTTTAGCTCTAATTTCATTGAAGAATCTGATGCCAAGTCATTAGAGGTATTTAAAGTTGCTCTAGTGGGTCCATTGGAAGCGCTTGAAGACGAGTCTGGCGCCTGACCATGTTTCAAAAAAGGGTTTTTCCAATCAATATCGCGCCAATTTAAGTAAGATAAGGGAGGGGGACTGGATGGATCATTGGGAACCTTCTTCATCGTTAACGTCACGTCAGAGGCATCCCTTGCATCCTGAGACATAAAAACATGCAGTCCATTACCAATCTTAGGGTTAAGATTTGGCTTGGACCATCGCGAATCAATCGAGAAACCCACAGCATCAACAATTGAGGCAACACCAAAAAACAAAAAAAGATAAACTAATGCAATTAGTTTTAAACGAAAAGTTTTTATCCTCACTTTAGTAAATCTCCCACTGGAAATATAAAACAATTAAATTGTAACACCATACTCGAAAATCAAAAAACAGCGAAACTATATCACATATTTTAAACTTATTAAAAAACAACACAATAAAATATATATTATCAAAAATGAACTTTTTGCAGGCTGAAACACTTATTCGATTGGCTCAGGAAACACTAAACTTAGCCTATTCAATACTTTTGAAGGTATTGTCACTTTTGCATTCCTTGCTTTTTTCACAACCTTCCATGCCTCATTATATTTATTTTGGTTGGACAAGGCCTCAATTAAAACACCAAAAACATTTGAATTATTTGGCATAATTTCTAAAGCACGCTCAAGTTTCACAATAGCTCCAGAGTGATCGCCTAATTGTTCTAGCGATGCTCCCCAATATGCATATCCGTTGCTATTTTCTGGGTCTAACGCTATGACTTTCTCGTATTTTTTTATAGCAGCTTCTAGATTACCATCCATAGCTAAAGTTAAGCCCCAATAGAGGTATGTTTTTGGATTATCACCATCAAGACTTATCGCCTTAACAAACTTTTTCTTTGCTTCCTCTCTCTTCCCAGATTTCACCAAAGAAATTCCCCACCATGTATATATTTTGGGCTGGTTTGGGTTTAGCGTAGAAGCTCCTTCTGCATATTCAACAGCAGCATCATATTTTCCGAGAGCATTTAGCTCTTGAATTTCTTTTATAGGATCAACCTTAAAGGTATGCCCCCTATCTATCTCTTTTACCGTCATCTGTTTTTTCTTAATACGGGCCTCTTGCTTAATTCTCGCCTCTTCCTTACCTCTATGAGTTTCAAAACCTTCTTGAATCGAAAAGTAAATAAAACTTAGGAAGGCAATTAGAATACAAGAAATCCACAAAATTTTTATTTTACGGGGCATATAGCTCACTTAAATTTTAAATTAAAAGTAACATCCTAAGTAATCAAATACTCAAAGCCTTCCTAAAAGTTGCTGCGCCTTTAAAATCAAATCCTGACTATCTGAATTTTTATACGATAATTCTAAAAATTTTTTTAAATTTTTTTTTGAAAGATTGGGATGGGAATTAAAGTACTGGATACCGCTATAATAATAAGGTAAATCATAGTCTGGATCTATTCTAATAGCTTTTTGAAATTCTTGTATCGCAAGGTCTGATTTTTTCTGAAATGCAAAAGCTAGTCCCATATGAAGGCTAACCTCACTATCATCTAAATGCCATTTGTTAACAGATTCTAGCACATTCAAAGCTTTATCAGGATCCTTAGATGCTAAATAAAGCTGCGCCAAGGCAATGTCTCCGTATAGATAAAATGGATTAATTTCCAATGTCCTTTTATAAGCAATTTCTGCGGCACTGAAACGTTTTAGTCCCTTAAGGACATTTCCCATATTTAACCATGCAAGTATATTCTCTGGGTCGTGCTTAATGGTTTCCCCATAAATATCTATTGCACGACCGACATCACCAATTTCATATGCTTTTTTAGCTTGGTCTAACAGACCATCAATTCTATTTCTGCGCTTAATCCCAGCAATTTGACTCTCAGATCGCTCGATTGCTTTGATTTCTTCTAACACGCTTAAACGATTAATTTCTTTCGATTCATCAAACTCGAGAAGCGACCCATCTATTTGAACAAAAGGCGTCAACTGACGAACAAGAACATCTCTTTCATCTTTATATATATATTGAGGAGCATTAAACTCTAAAAGTGAGTTATCATCTGTATGAATGGGTGCATCCTTACTAAATTTAAGTAATCGTTCTCGATTCATAATCAGAAGACTCATTAAGTCTCTTAAACTAAAGATACCGATCCGGTAAAGATCTTTACCACGAATTTCATTTGATAAAACTTCATCAATCAAAGTGTAAGAAAGTTTGTATTCAGAATCGGATCCAATGAGAAGGTAATCATCTCCAACAATCGACTCCCACATCGTAACTGTTTTAAAATTCTCAGAAAAAGTGCGTACAACAGATTTGAAATTCATTGGACTCATGTTGGTATGAACCCAAATGCAAGCTAACCCATTTGAATTCAGCCGTTTTTTCATCAATTTAAAAAAATTATCTGTAAATAATGCGCCAACACCAGATATCCATGGATTTGACGGCTCGGAAATTATGACATCATATTTTTTTTTTGCTAAAGCCACGTGGTTTCTTCCGTCAGCAAGAATTACTTTAAGCCTCTTATCTTCCAAAGCGTTATGATTAAAAAAATTAAAAAAACGTGACCCTTCAATGACTGCAGAAGATATCTCAACAAGATCTACAGATTTAATTGGAAACTGCTCCACTGCACCCAAGGTAATTCCACTCCCTTGCCCTATAACTAATACTGATTTAGGTTTCTTATGCAAAAACATAGGAAGATAACCCGAGAGTAACTGTGTTCGCATATCGATGCCCAAAGAGGCATCAGTTTTACCATTCACACGCAAAAAAATATTTCCCGAAGCTGAAAGTTCTGTCGTAACAGTTGTGTGCGTACCCTCTTTAAAAAATAAAATTTTATTCGCTTTTTTTTCTGCTTCACTCAAGTCACCTATACGATAAGGCATAAAAGAACCGCTTGAAATAATCGACTTATCCCAGGTTTGTATTGACCGACCATATAAGAGACAAAAAATCATAATTGGCGGTAATGCATAAATTTTAATATTCGTAGAAAGGTCACTAGCAAAAAACAACAAAGCCATACCAATAAGCAAGTTCAATCCCACAGCAACAAGAATTGTATCTTGGACTCCAATCCATGGGATGAGTACAAAACCAGCTAAAAATGCTCCCATGATTGTACCAACCGTATTAGAGGCATAAACTTTCCCAATGGAGTGCCCTAGAGTGTTTAGTTTTTGAACTACAAGCCTGACAACTACAGGAAATTGTCCACCCATAAGAAAAGTTGGGACAAATAAGAAAGAAAAGATCACAAGAAAAACGGACCACTGTATAGTGGTGAATTCCATACTCCAGTTTTGGTAAACCCACCGGTTGATGAAGGGGATATTTTCGAATAGTGGGATTACTGCTAGCGACGAAACACCAATTCCAACCTGAAGAAACCCAAATACTACCAACGGGTTCTTAAACTTATTAACCCATTGAGAAAAAATCGCCGTTCCTATGGCGAGTCCAAGAATGAATGTAGTTAAAATAAGACTGAAAGCATAAATAGATGACCCTAATAGAAGTGACAGTATTCGATTCCAGGCAACCTGGTAGGTCAATGCACACCAACCCGAAAAGCCAAATGCTAATAAAATAAAAAGTGTGTTTGAATTAATTGAAGGTGCCTCTACCGATCCTTTAAATTGCGTTGCCTCTTCTTTCGAATCCGCATCAACGGCTGATCGAAAAAATATATAAATTACAACTGCAATTATAATATTTAAAGTAGCAGCAAACCAAATAGTAGAGAGAACTCCCCAAATACGCATAAATATAAATGCGCTAGACAATGCCCCAAAAACTGCTCCAAATGTATTTAAAGAGTATAAGATCCCCACATCTTGACCGATACAAGCACGTTCGCGAGAAACGTATTTACTCAAGACCGGAAGTGTCGCACCCATCAGGGAAGTTGGAACTAATAAAATAGCTCCACAAACTAAAAAACGATATAAGCTTGCTTTGGAATATGATTCAGTCTGAGTTTGATAAATCCACTCGAACAAAGGAGAAGCACTATCAATAATTGAAGGAATCAATAAACAATAAATACCGATGGCGCCCTCAAGTGCTGCATAAAATAATAAGGCATTATTTTTTCTATCAATCCAGCGCCCGCCTAGATAACTACCTAAGGCTAAACCTGCCATAAAAATTGTCAAAACGGTAGCAATGGAATAATGGGTATTTCCCATAATGCGCGTTAGAAGCCTTGTCCACACAACCTCGTAGATAAGCCCTGTTGCACCGGAGATGAAAAAGAAAATTAGTATCCAGAACCTGGATTGGAGATTCAAGGAGGTCCACCTAGTTTATAAAACTTTTTGATTAAGGGGTATAAGCTACGAAGGCAACTGAGAAGAAATCACCAAAATATTTATAATAATCTCTAATTTTTAAAATCGGCTTTGGATAAACCGCAACGAAAACCTAAAACGGCATCTTTTCTTCCCTCCGTAGCTGCAAAGCGTTTGGCAGTGCGTATATCTGGTGACCGTGAATCCCATGATCCACCACGATACACCCTATTCTTTCCTTTGTCAGGTCCGGTTGGGTTCATTATAGGAGCAGTTTTGTAATAAAATTGGTCGTAAATGTCTATGACCCACTCAGAAACATTACCAGACATATCATGAACGCCGTAAACACTCCTACCCATTGGAAAACTACCTACAGGAGCCATGAACTCAAAACCATCCGCTTTACCTGCTAAATTGGAACGTTTCTCTAGCATCTTATTAGACCAAGGGTACTTAAGCCCATGAGTACCTCGAGCAGCTTTTTCCCACTCAGCTTCCGTCAAAAGCCTTTTACCTGCCCATTTACAATAATTAACTGAATCGTACCAAGAAACTCCTACAACTGGAAAAGTAGGTGTCTCAAGAATTTTCGCATCACCCTGCATAAAAGGAAAAGATGGTTCAACATAATTCGCATTCCTACGAAAGACATTATAAGCTTTTACAGTAACTTCATATTTGTCCACGTAAAATGCATCCAAGTAAATCTCCTGCTCTGGCTTTTCATCAAAACCACCCTGCTCTGATCCTCTAGTGAATATTCCCTCGGGAATCAAAATCATTTCTCTCTCATCGGTGCCAACTATTGATTCGTAGATACTAAAATCTCTGTTATCATCTTCAACAGTCTTGGTCACATTAGCCGATAATTGACGCACCTTCTCTCGATGATCAATGGATTTTTTGATCTCCCACACGATGACGAGTATAAATAAAACCGCTATAGCAAAACAGCCAATGACAGCGATCATTAAATTCTTATCTTTCATAAATTTTAATCCGAATTAGATTGTAAAGTTCAATTATAATTTTATAGCATTTTTTTGCAATCTTAAATATCTAACAAGATGATAAAATTGTGTACTTGTCTTAAGAAACTCAAAAGCCTACTAAAAAACTAATTTGTGGAGATCAATCAATGGATTTGCTAGAAGCTAAAAACACAGCCCTGTCATGTTTGAAAGTTTCAAACAAAGAAATCATGAGGTGGTTCCGTACTAACATGATAGTCGAATCCAAATCTGATCTAAGCCCTGTAACTTTCGCAGATCGTAAGGCGGAAGAAATACTACGGAAAAAAATATCTAAGGCCTATCCCAACCATGGCATTATTGGTGAAGAGTTTGGTGAAGAAAGCCCTCAATCAGAATGGGTGTGGACGATTGACCCAATCGATGGAACACGTTCCTTCATAAGGGGGTTACCCTTATTTGCCACCCTGATCGCTCTACTTCATAAAGGTAATCCTGTCATGGGAGTTATAAGTTTGCCAGCGTTAAATGAAACAACTTGGGCAGTTAAGGGACAGGGAACATTTTCTGGAAGCCAGCGCCTTCAAGTATCTAATCAAGATACCCTAAAAGAGGCTTTCGTAGGAACAGCCGATAGATACTGTTTTAAAGAGAAAAAATGCATGCGTTTTTATAACAGAATTCTTCGTGAGGCTAAAATTGCTAGAACCTATCCAGACGCATTTGGCCACTTGATGGCAATTAGGGGAGGAATTGATATCATGGTTGACCCATGGGCTTACATCTGGGACTTCGCTCCGTGCAAAATAATGGTCCAAGAAGCAGGGGGTGAATTCGCCAACTTTTGTGGTAGTAAGTCAGCAATTAACGTGGGAAATGCTTTATCCGGTAATCCAAAAATGGTTAAAGCTTTTCGAGCAATGATCCGGGAAACGAATAATCCAAAGAAAAAATAAGACTATATCCGTTGACGACCAGCAAATCCTGACTGAATGTCATGCCAGTATTCAATCCGTGTTTCTGGGTTTTTCCAGCATAGATAGACCTCTTTGCCATCCCTTAAGGAAGGAAAGTCTATGAGTCCATGTTCAATTCCCTTTAAAATACATCCTTTAGACTCAAGCTCTTCAGTCAAAGAATTGATCATTAATACGCAATTTATATAATCAACCCCTTGCAAACTCCCGCCATTGTGCTGGGCTTTTTCTCTTGCCTTTCTCACATCCGGGAAATCATTAACCAAGCGCTTCATTAAATCCTGAATACGGGGTATATCAATCAATAACTTCGGAATAAATGCGTTTGCCTCTTCGACAGAAAAATATTTATTTTTTATAGACATAAATCATCTCAACTGGTGATAACGTAAAAAATAATTGACTGAAAACGAAATGTTAAAGCGCAAGAACAACATCACCATGATATCTAAATTTTGAAGAATACAGCAACCTAATTATTTTAATTTCTTAATAATTACATTTTATCTAGTCGGTAGTTAAACTCCTAAGTATTAATGCCCGCCAAAATTCATAAACCTCTCTTAAAACTAAGATATTTTCCTACAAACATCGATAAAAAAAATAACCACCTTATCTCACAACCTATGTTTAGACATAGAAAACACGCAGAACATTACCACAAAGAATCCTACATATTGTAGGAAATTAATCTAATAAAAAATCAGATTTATGCCTATACATTAAATAAAACCAAGTTGCTAATATCACTTAGGATTTGACCTCAACCAAACTTTAAGGGGGACTTTAGTATTATGAAAAAAGTGATGATGTTTCTAGCAGTAACTTTCCTATTTAGCTTCAGCGCAATGAACGCTAGCGCTGATAGTGTAGTTCCAGGTTCATATGCGAATGTAGGCGCTGCTCAAGTAATGAATATTGGTAAAACCTCAGGCACGGCATTCCGTACACAGGTGCAAATTGGTGCTGCAGACAGAGCTCATGCAAACTACGTTAATCAAAGATCTGGTGCTGGTCGCTCGTTAAGTAATTCTGGCCATGGTGGTGGAGCCGACTTCCAGTGGGGCGAGTCTCAACAAGAAAACTCTTGGAAGGCAGCAAAGACTGTAGAAGAAGCTCAGGTTTTCGGTTTGGTCCCAGGTGACTGCCAAGGAGATAACTCCGATGGCAAATACCGCGCTGCAATGAACCAAAATCGCAAAGGTTACATGTCAGAGCCATTGGTTTCCAACGCACAATGTCAAGAGAACCACGCAACTCTACAGTAATTTTTTTGTTAAATAACTATTGCAAAAGCCGATGGAGCTCAAATGGCCCATCGGCTTTTCTTTATCAAAAACACCAATATAGTCATATCCTCCCCCAGCCTTTACCAGTAAAAAAAATCGCATTACTTAAGTCAAAATCAGCCCTAGCAGGACTTATTTTAAACTAAATTTAAGTTAAACAAATACGTCCTTAATAACCAAAAGGTAACAACCTTCTTTGAAACATTAAGATTTCCAAAGTTATGTCACCAACAAAGCACTTCTACGCTAATATAGGAATATTCTTATGCTTTGTAGGTTTTTTTTGTATTGACAAATGGGACATAAGACTATAGATTCTTTGCCTAAATACTTAGTTTCGTGGCTTAATAGTTTGAGGCTGCGGCTTGAAAATGTACGAGTACATCAGGGTACTTATGGTGATAAGTGAAGAGGTCTTGTAGCGACTTTGTTTTGGTTTTTAGTTCTTACTGTTTGTTGCTCTAGGCTAATTAGCAATCATTTTTAGGGGAGGCTTAAGAATGAGAAAGTTAATAGGTTGTACACTAGCGTTTGCGTTGGTGGCGTTTGTAGGCACAGCAAGTGCCGACGATATGGTCCCGGGTGCTTATGGACAGGTAGATCAGAGTTTGATGTCGCCTAGAACTTCAGGACCTGCATTTCGAACTCAGATGCAAATTGGTGCCGCAGATCGCATTGCTACCAGTAGAGTAAACATAGCTTCAGGTGCTGGTCGCTCTTTAAGTAATGCTGGTAATGGCGGTGGTGCTGACTTTCAGTGGGGTCAATCTCAAACTGAACAGTCCTGGAAAGCTGCGAAAACAGTTGAGGAAGCTCAGGTTCGCGGATTAGTAGCAGGTGACTGCGGTGGTGATAATACCACTGGCACATACCGTGCGCAGATGAAGCAGAGCCGTAAAGGTTACTTGAGCGAAGCAGTCATTTCCAATGCTGACTGCGGTGCATACCACGCAACGGCTAGTGGAGCTAGCGTTAACAAAGGAGCATCAAATAACTACCTTCCATAGCAACTATTTTGACTATGGTTTTTATTTAAGTAAGAATTTGTTGGTCGATGTTTAAAATTTAAGCCGGCAGGGCCGTAGAGCCCCGCCGGTTTTTTTATTCCCGCATTGATAGTTTTCCCTGTAAACTCTCCATTTGTCCAAAAAAATTTGTTAAATTTTTAGGCCTTA
>Ga0163108_10003148_pt1 | contig 11789 bp, 4 predicted proteins | sample Fk1155metaG_FD_109644 | JGI IMG/M metagenome (GOLD analysis project Ga0163108, IMG submission 109644) | Marine microbial communities from the Central Pacific Ocean - Fk160115 155m metaG | ecosystem: Environmental > Aquatic > Marine > Oceanic > Photic zone | place: The Central Pacific Ocean...
AGGTTGGGGTCGGTCTTATGGATGAGGATTTCATCTGCGTTGGATAGGCCGTCAAAGTCGAAATCTTCCTTATTATCGTTGATGTTATCTCCATCCGAGTCGGTTTTAAGGGGATCAGTGTTTAAAACAGTCAGTTCGATCCGGTCATCCAGGCCATCCCCATCGGTGTCAGCCACCAGGGGATTGGTTTTAAGCGCTACTTCATCCCCGTCATTTAGACCATCCTCATCAACATCCGCTACCCTTGGGTTGGTGTTGTGGATGTTGGTTTCTTCGCCATCACTCAGGCCGTCCTGATCGGTATCTGCTACATTAAATTTGGTGAGATGGATATAGAGTTCATCAGCATCGCTAAGACCGTCAGCGTCGGAGTCTTCGTCGCCGTCAATAACTCCATCCCCGTCGGAGTCTTGAAACAGCGCCCGCGTGCCAAGCACATTCAACTCGTCTCCGTCATTCAAGCCATCCTTGTCTGTGTCAGCTTCCTTTGGTTTTGTGTTGTATATGTTTAGTTCATCTGAGTTGCTCAGGCCATCAAAGTCACTGTCTTCAATTCCATCATCAATTCCATCTCCATTCGTGTCTTTACTTAGCGGGTCGGTGCCGAGCACATTCAACTCGTCAAAATCGCTCAATGCATCCTTGTCAGTGTCTGCGGAGGAGGGGTTTGTATTAATTGCGATTTCTTCACCGTCACTCAGACCATCTTGGTCAGAGTCTATTTTGGTTGGGTCGGTGCGATGCACCAGCACTTCATCGGCGTCACTGATTCCATCCTTATCGGTGTCGGCTTCAAGTGGATTTGTTTTGAGAATATTTACTTCAAGCCCGTCACGAAGTCCGTCTTTGTCCGAGTCGGCTCTTTTAGGATCAGTGTGGAGCGTGTTCAACTCATCTCCATCACTTAAACCATCCAAATCACTGTCAGCTGCCTTGGGATTGGTATGATGGGTGTAGAGTTCAGATTCGTCGCTTAATCCGTCTGAGTCAGTGTCCTCCTTGCCGTCGGCAATTCCGTTGCCGTTGGAGTCCTCCATCAACGGATTGGTACCAAGCACGGCCGCTTCAACCCCATCAAGGAGACCGTCCTTGTCTGTGTCACCGACTGACGGATTTGTTTTGTGAATGTTTATTTCGTCACCATCGCTCAGGCCATCTTGATCGATATCAGCAATTAAGGGGTTGGTTTTATGAATGTTTAGTTCATCCGCATCGCTCAAGCCGTCAGAGTCGGTGTCTTCGTCTCCATCGACAATGCCATTTTCGTCGGAATCTTCAACCGACGGATCGGTGTCAGTGATGTGCAATTCGTCGGGATCGATCAGGCCATCCCCGTCGGTATCCGTTTTTAAGGGATTCGTGTGGTGTGTGTTAATCTCGACCCCATCACGAAGCCCATCTCCGTCAGTGTCGGGCATGTTGGGATTGGTATGCTGGATGTAGATCTCTACCGAGTTTGATAGACCGTCGGAGTCTATGTCATCGTCGCCGTCAATGATTCCGTTCCCATTTGAGTCTTTAACCAGTGGATCCGTGTCAATCGTTTGTACTTCAACGCCATCTCCCAATCCGTCCATGTCGGTATCTGGTTTAATGGGATTTGTGTTGTGGATGTTGACTTCGTCGCCGTCATCTAGGCTGTCTTGATCCGAATCAGCCGACTTGGCATCGGTGCCGTGGATGTTGAATTCGGCGGCATCTGATAATCCATCCGAATCGCTATCTTCGTCGCCGTCAATGATTCCGTTCCCGTCTGAATCAAGAACAGTTGGGGTGGAACCAAGGATCACCTCATCTCCGTCACTTAAGCCATCATGATCTGTATCTGCCGCCTGTGGGTTGGTGCCGTGGATGTTGAATTCCGCCGCGTCAGTCAGGCCGTCGGAGTCGGTGTCCTCGTCGCCATCTATAACGGCATCTCCATCTGAGTCTTGAACCAGCGGGTTGGTCCCGATAGTCCTTATTTCATTTCCATCGCTCAAGCCATCGTTGTCGGTATCTTCCTCGAATGGGTTGGTTTTGAGTTCTATTTCATCTTTGTCACTCAGCCCATCTTGATCTGTATCTGGGGTATTTGGGTTGGTTCCGTAGTCGTTAATCTCCTTGCCGTCAGTCAGGCCATCTGCGTCTGTGTCAGTCAAGGTTGGGTCTGTTTTGTGGATTTCTATTTCATCAGGATCCAGCAATTCATCCCCATCTGTGTCAGGCAGAAGAGGATCTGTTTCGTGGATGTTGATTTCTTCGTCATCACTTAAGCCGTCCCTATCAGTGTCGCTAAGAACAGGGTTGGTGCCAAAACGGTTCAGTTCATTTGCGTTAGACAATCCGTCGGAGTCTTCATCTTCATCCCCGTCACTCATACCGTCGCCATCGGTGTCGGCTTTCAATGGATCGCTTTTTAGGATCTTCAACTCCATCCCATCGCTCACCCAGTCCTGATCTGTGTCAGCCAGTTTGGGATCGGTTTTGTGGATGTGGACTTCATTCCAGTTTGTCAGGCCGTCGCCGTCAGCATCGATGGGCTTTTCCAGTTCGTGCAGGACGGACAATTCGACGGCACTCAAGGCGCGTTGGTATAGGCGAACATCGTCCAGTTCGCCTGACCACGAATGAGGATTCTTTTCGCCCTCCCGTTGCCCCGGCCTGCCTCCGAGATAGATTCCGTTACCGTTGATGGGCAATTCGGTTGTTCCTTCGGCAGCCAGTTCGTTGTTCAGGAACAGAGAAATATTCCCGTTCTCTCGTGACAGGACGAAATGATGCCAAAAGTTTAAGGGCATCGTTAAGTTTGCACTGCCAAGCGTGACCCCAAAAACCAGCCTGCCTCCGATGTGAAATTCGGGAACCGGTTTGCTCGTTGTCCATTTGTTCAGAGCCAGTTCAAAACCATTAATCGTGTCATTTGCGAAGAGAATTTTTCGGGAGTCTTGTTTGTCGGAATCACTCAGTCTTGCCCAGATTGACAGGGTAAAGTCTGAATGGCCCTTCAGAATGCTATCGGTCTTTTTCAGCGACAGGATGCTATTGTCGAATGAAGCTGATTTATTTGCCGATACATTGCGGTCAAAGCCAAAGTTGTTTCCCTCATCGGAGGCGGTTAAGTTATTCCCGTTCCCGCTCTTGTCCTCTGTCGATCCATTGAAGGGGTAGTAGCCGACCAGATCCTTGGTCAGGTTTATGTCATCAGTGGCTTGCGCGTTGCCTGTGGACGGGAACACACAGAACAGCAATAACAAAAGAACAACTATTTTACCTGAATTCTGCATTATTTAATCATTTCTCCGTCTTGGTGGCCATAATTATTGAGGTTTCGCAGCGGTCTTGGCCTGACTGGTTCCCCAGTTTGATGGACGGTTCCCCGGGCAAAGTTGAGCTAGTCTTGGGCCAAGGTGTTCGATTTGTTGGGGTTTTATGTGATTAGTTCGGATTGAGCGATCTTGGTCGCTTGCATTCTGTGAATTCTGGCGTCTAACAGTCTTGCTGGTAGTTGTTACTAAGTGAAATGGCATAAGGGTTGCTCCGACCCTCCGGGAATGCTGCAAGCAATCTACGCTAGAGAGCCCTATACGGCCTTGCAAAATACGCTCGATGCAGCGGTGCTTGGTCATCAGGCGATATCCAGTAATTTCGCGAATCTCGAGGCTCCGCGGACCGGTTCATCTGTATGCATACATACCGACAATGTTGCCTTTCGTCAGAAAGTGCACAAACTTTAGTAATAAATCAAAAAACAGGCTATTTAGTGGATAGAACATGTGCCAACTTATTCGAGTTAACCTAAAGAAACCTCATAATTTGCCGATATGGCAACCGCGGAGAAGTGCAAACTAAGGCCGTCCAATCAAACACGATGACGAGAAATCCAACCAAGGCGAGTTATTATTCATTGCTGAGCTTGCTGTTTCTGTGCCAATTGCCGGTTTATTCTAGCGCCCCATTGGAGTGGGCGTTTACAACCGTTTCACGCACGATTTGGAGCAAGGGGGAAATCGTTGCTTCCCCTTCCGTGGGGCAAAATGGGCTGATTTATGTCGGGGCAAAGGACTACACCTTTTATGCTCTTGATTCGACCAATGGCAAGATAGCTTGGAAATACAGGACTCATGGCGCCATCTCTTCCTCGGCCGCAATTGACAACAACTCGGTTGTCTATTTCGGATCGGAAGACAGTTTCATTTACGCATTGAACGGTTCCAAGGGGGGGCTGGTTTGGAAATATGAGACAGGAGGCAAAGTCAGGTCATCCCCTGCGTTAAGCAATCTGGGCATCCTTTATGTGGGATCAGATGACAAAAACGTTTACGCTTTGGACACTGCCACGGGTACTAAGCTCTGGAAGTTCACCACGGGCGGCAAGGTGTCATCCTCCGTGGCTCTTGCCGAGGGATTGACCATTTATTTTGGCTCGGATGACGGGTACATTTATTCGCTCGATGCCGACACCGGAGAAAAAATCTGGGCATACAAAACATCGGGCAGGATATCCTCTTCGCCTGTCGTGGGTCACAACAACTCGATCATCGTCGGGTCTGAGGACAGTCATCTCTATTGCCTGAACGGCAGAACCGGCAAACTGAAATGGCGAACTTTCTTGAATGGCTCCATCCGGTCATCTGCCGCAATAGGCCCTTCTGGGAGAATCATTGTCGGGGGTGGAGATGACAAAATCTATCAGTTGAATCCCGTCGATGGGAGCATCGTTCGGCGGTACAAGGCTCGCGGTGCCATCGTTTCATCTCCTGCGGTAGGCAATGACGGCATCATTTATTTTGGCTCCAATGACAGGAGAGTCTATGCCGTGGAACTCAACGGCGATAAGGTCTGGTCCTACCAGACTAACGGCATGGTGGTTTCATCGCCCGCCATCGGGCCCAACGGCACGGTGTACATTGGCTCCGAGGACCACAAACTATATGCCTTTAGTGGCAACTCCGGCGAAGTCAGGCTTGGCCCTGCGATTTCCTCTTGGCCCATGTTCGGGAAAAACAGCCGGCGTCTGCCCGGGTTGATTGAGGAAGACAACCAGACCGCGCCCTACATCGTTTTCCAGCCTCAGACTCAGACCCGGCCGCTTGGCCAACGCGTGGCCCTTCTGGCTGAAGCCCACGGGCAGGGGCCGTTCGGATACCAATGGCACAAGGGCGGCGCGCCAGTCGTTGGCCAGACCCAGCCCGTGTTGTTCATCGCGGAAGCGTCCGATGATGATTCCGGTGATTACTTCGTCAACATCGTCAATCCATACGGTGTCACGCGCAGTTTTCCCGCGACACTCACGGTTACCAAGCCGCAGCCTGCCCAGATTGTGCTGCACCCCAGGCCGCTCAAGGCCGAGTACGGCCAGAGCATCCAGTTTAAGTCCACTGCGAGGGGGTCAGGCACAGTCACATTCGCTTGGTTCAAGAACGGCCAAGTGCTGGATTTCGCCACGGACAGGATTGAGATTTTGAACGAATACTCACCACTGGAAGGCTTTTATTCCATTTTGACACTCAAGTCCCTTTTGACCTCAGACGAAGGGCTGTACAGCGTGGTTGTTTCAAACGCATTCGGCCAGATGGAGAGCCGTTCAGCCAAGCTCACTGTCGGCCCGTCGCAATTGTTCAAGTTCTTCGGTAGCCGCCTGGAGGAGGACGGTTACTTGAGACTTGAGGCGGTCGGCCCGCTCAACCACAAGGTCATCGTTCAGGAATCCTCCGACTTCACCAAATGGAGGGACGTGCTGACGCTCCCGCTGAACAAGCAGTCGCCACCCACGGGTGATTCAACTGGCCAGCCCGATCTCGGATCGGCGGAACTTCGCATGCCGGTGCTTCCGGCCGGCGAGGATCTGGAACAGAAAAAAATCGAGATCGCCGTTCGACTCAGCAAGCAGGCGATCGCGCAACGGATCAGCAGAGAGCAGGGGATCGAGGTCGACCCTGACAGCCTCGAGGTCGAGTTGATTTTCATTCTCTCCCGGGACGACACCCGTGAACAACAGCTCCAGCAAGGCTACCCCATCAGCCCCAACCATCCGGAAGTATTGAAACGCCTCGAGAAGGGACGCTTCTTCCGGTTTAAGCTCGTGGAGGACGTCACACCCGCTCCTTGACGGTTCACCAAACGGCTTGGTCAAGCGGAAACACCGCTTGGCCATTTTTTATTGGAGAGTTGCTCCGAACAAATTTCGAGTGATCTGCTGCACGCGCTCGTCTGGGCCGTGAGGGCGAGAGTAATGGCTCCACGGGAGGATGTGCCCGGGCGGACTGGCCAAGCCTTGTGGCCACCAGATGGTGGCTGCGTTAAAAATAATGTTCTTTTTTGGGCCGGGGAAAATCGTAGCGGTCCAGTGGGCGGGTGCGGTTCCGTTGCGCCAGACGGTGCCCTCGGCGACCACCTCGAGTCCGGGCTTGTCTGCAGGTGCACCGTGATGTTCCCAGCCCACGAGGCCAGGAATGGCATCTCCTTTGTTCATGCCGGTATTCTCGTAGATCCAATGCTTGGGCTTTGTACAGGTCCAGTCGCCACCGCCGTTGAACGGCACGATACTCCGGGCTCCGATGATGTCACTCTCATCCGGGCCGCGCCGCCTCCACTCTTTCGTGAAGGTGTCAATGGACTCGTTGATCTCTTCATCAGTCAGGCCGCTGTAAATGCCGTCACGTGTGATGACTCGCTTGGCTTCGCTGAAGGGGCTGACAGCAAAGACCGAGTTGCCACAAAGCCACATCACGTTTGTGCCGGCGCTGATCGCCTGCTTCACTGCTTGGTACTGGCGCACATCCCAGTACTCATCGTGGCCAACGCTGATGAATGTATTGCAACGCGTGATTTGCCCGGCGTCGAGGCAGTCGCTGTTGGAGCAGTACGTGACATCGTAGCCTTCCTTTTCCATCCAATATGCCAGTGGATATTCCCACAGCAAAAACTCGCCCGATCCGGTTGAGAGGGGATGCTCGAATATCTGTGAATACTTCGCATAGGGACGGTCAAAACTCACAGCCACATCCAGTGCGTGCGAGCCGCGCGGGTCTGTGTAGAGGCTGTAGTTGTCAGGCCACCTGTTGTACGCCTGCCATGTGTTGTCGCTGCACTGGAAAAGAAAATCCGCCGGACGGTCATCGCGCACGACGAAGATTACGTAGCTCTCCCAGTACGGCGTGTTTGCCTTATCCGGCAGGGTGGTCAACCGGCCGAGGTACACACCGCTGGGCCAGTCGTGGGGAACCGTTAGCGACACAGCCGGATCCCATTGACAACGGCGCAGGCGTTTTTCTCCGACGGGCGGCTTGGGTTCCTCTTTGCCCTTGAACGGCCCCAGGGTTTTCATCGCGCGCGCGCCGCGGCCGCCGTAGTAGCCCATCCGAAAAATCTCGATCGTAAACTGCGCCGCCGGCGCTGTGCTCACCATCACGTCGATACTCTCCCCGGCCTTCACCGACTGGCGTGAGCAGTAACCCTCGATATTCGGATTGTTGTAACCCTCGGGTCGCACCCGGGTGAGTTGCCAGTCATCGGCCCCTTCGCGTTCGTTTTCCTTCTTGATCCAGCCTTGCTTGGCTTGTCGCCTTGGTTCGGCTTGGGCAACACGACCGGCAGCGAGGGCGATGGCAGAGGTCTTCAGGAAATCACGTCGAGAGGAACTCATGGCGGCCAAGGTACGAGATTGCCCTTGGCTCACAAGCGCAATCTGCAATGCTGCCGCCGTATGAATGCAGCGTTCTTAGCGAGTCCGGTCACTCTGGCTCGCTTGATCCCAACCTTGGCCTTGGCCGCGAGTGCCATAGCGCGCGATCCAGCCGATTGGTCAAGCTACCGCGCCGGGATGGGCCGCGCCGGTTTTTCGAGCCAGACGCTCTCCTTCTCCGCGACCGAGACCTGGCGGCGCGACCTTTCGGCGCCCAGCCCGGCCTGGACCACCCCGGCGCGGCGCAGCTACTGGCAGCAACTCGAGGGCATCCTGCCGCGCGTGACCGGCGATTGGGCCAACCACGCGATCGCCGACGAGTCGCTCGTGTGGCTGGGCTCCAGCGCGGACGATACCGTTCGTTGTCTCGACGCGCAGACTGGCGAGCTGCAGTGGTCGTTCGTGGCCGATGGCCCGGTGCGTTACGCGCCGGTGCTTGCGGACGGGAGGCTGTTTTTCGGGAGCGACGACGGCTTCGTGTACAGCCTCGAGGCCGACACCGGCCGGTTGGCCTGGCGTGAGCGGCTTGGCCCGCGCGACTGGCGCATCCCCGGCAACGGTCGGATAATTTCGCTCTGGCCGGTGCGCACTGGTCTTGTGGTGGATGCCGGTGTTGTGTACGCGGCCGCCGGACTGTACCCCTCACAGGGCGTGTACGCCGCCGCGCTCAGCGCGGCCGCCGGCTCGCCGGTTTGGCGGCAGAAACTCAACGTCTCGCCGCAGGGTTATTTATTGGCGTCGGATACGATGCTCTTCGTCCCGACTGGCCGCAGCAATCCCATCGGGCTCGATCGCAAGACGGGCCGCTTGGCCAAGAGCTTCGACGGAGCGGGAGGCGCGTTCGCGGTGCTGCTCGAGGACGAGTTGTTCTCCGGAACCGGCAACGACGGCACGCTCACCGCCAATCCGGTGAAGTCGCCGGGTCGCCTCGCCACGTTCAAGGGCAACGCCTTAGCTGCCTCGCTGCGCCACAGTTTTTTGCTGGACGAAAACGGCGTCCGCGCAATCGATCGGCAGGCGTACCGCCAGGCGAGCGCCGATGTCCATCGCGCTGCAGGGCGCATCGAGTCGCTGAAGGCCGAGCTAAAAAAAACGGGCCTGTCGCGCGAGCAGCGAGCCGGGCTGCAACGCCAGTTAAGCCAACTCGGCGGCACGCTCGATGCCGCCAAGCAGGCGAGGGTGGAGACGGAGCAATGGACGATCAGCACATCGGGCCGGCGCACCATCATCGCCTTGGCCAACTGCGTCGTGCTGGGCGGCGACGGCCTCGTCGAGGCGCGTTCGCTGATGGACGGCGCGGTGCAGTGGTTGGCTAAGGTCGATGGCACGGCGCGCGGGCTGGCGTTTGCCGGGGGGCGGTTGCTCGTCAGCACAGACACCGGCGCGCTGCACTGTTTTTCCACCGCTGCCGCAGCAAAAACGGTTGCCAAAAATACAGAGCCGGCGGCTTTGCCGGTTGGCTTGGCCAAGCGATTGGCCAAGGCGGCGCGCACGGCCCGCGGCTGGGCGCTAGTCACCGACGTGGTCGACGGCCGGCTGTGTGCGGCGTTGGCGGAGCAGACGCAGTGGAGCATCATTGGCGTGAGCGCGGACGTCGGGAAAGTCGCCGCTGCGCGGGAGCTCTTGGCCAAGCGCGGATTGTACGGCAGTCGGGTGAGTGTGCATGTTGCCAAGGCGGATGCGCTGCCGTTTACCGATTATTTTGCCAATCTGATCACGTCGGAGGTGGCTTGGCTTGGCCAGGCGCAGAGCCGCTTGGCAAAAGGCGAACTGAAGCGTTTGCTACAGCCTCACAACGGCGTCGCTTGGCTGGATCCGAACATTGCACCGCACCTAGCCACCGGTTTGGCCGGTGCGGGCGAGTGGACGCACCAGTACGGCAACCCGGCCAACACAAGCAACAGCGGCGACGCGCTCGTGCACAGCAACCTTGTGCTGCAGTGGTTCGGCGGCCCCGGTGCGGCCCCGATGGTGGACCGGCATTTGCGTGCGCCCGCACCACTTGCCGCGGAGGGCAGCCTCATCATCCCCGGCGAGAATCTGGTGATCGCGGTGGATGCCTACAATGGCACCGAGTTATGGCGGCTGCCGCTGCCTGGTTCGCAGCGTTACTCGATGCCGTACGATGCCGGCTACATGTCGGTCAACGCCGGCCGGCTCTGCGTCGCGGTGGCGGACGAAGCGCAGTTGATCAATCTCGGCAGCGGCAAAGTGGAGCGGACATTTCCCGTGTCGACATTTGTGCCGGGTGAACAGCGGCACTGGGGGCACGCGGTGCTGACGGCCAAGCGCATTTTCGGCACGGCACAGCGTCCAACCGCGTCGCGCACGAGGCCAAGCCGCAACCTGATCAGCGCCGACTACAACAACAACCAGGCGATGGTGACCGGCACGCATATGTTCTCCGCGCCGCTCGACGGCAGCCGACGTGCCCAAGGCAAATGGACGCACGACGGCGGCACGATTCTGAACCCAACCATCACGCTGAGCGGCGGCCGCATGTTTTTTGTCGAGACCGTCCGGCCGGTGAGCGGCAGCGGTCGCCACTCGCTTGCCACGCTCCGAAAAACGGGCCTGCGGATCGTCTGTCTCGATGCGGAAACCGGTGGGCGACTCTGGGCGCGGGCCGTGGACAACGGCCTCGAGTTGAGCGGGAATATTTTATTTCTTGCAGCCTCGGGGGAACATCTAATCGCAACCGGCAGTCAACTCAACGCAGGCAATGACACGAAATACCGCGTGCATTGTTACGCGGCGAAGTCAGGCCGCGAACTTTGGTCGGCGAGTCATTTGAAGGGTAAACCCGGTGCATTCACGCATGGTGAACAGGTGCATCACCCGGTGATCCTCGGCGGTCGGCTGATCGCCGAGCCGGCGATTTACGAGTTGGCCACCGGCAAACGGCTTGGCCCGCTGGGCGTGCCGGCAGACTGGAACCTGAAGCGGCCGGGACACAGTTGCGGTACGCTCACTGGAGCGGGCGATTGCCTGTTTTTCCGTGCGGCCAACCCGACGGTGCTCGACCTCGGCCAGTCGGCGGCCGGCCGGTTCCGAGCTCTCGCGCCGACGCGGCCCGGCTGCTGGATCAACATCCTCCCGGCGCAGGGGCTGGTGTTGATCCCGGAAGCCAGCTCCGGCTGCGTCTGCCATTTTTCACTGCAAACCTCGATGGCCTTCCGCCCTCGACGCAGAGATGAACCCAAATAGTACCTCTGCACCATGTGCATTCCCTTGCGTTCGCGCTTGGCCAAGGGGTAGGTTTGCCCCATGCACTTCTCTATTCGACTGCTGATTGCTGTTTTGTTTGCGGCCACGCTGCATGCGGCGGATAAAAAGCCGAACGTTCTCTTCATCGCCATCGACGATCAGAATGACTGGATCGGTTATCTGGGCGGGCATCCGATGGTAAAGACACCGAACATCGATCGCTTGGCCAAGAGCGGCACAGCGTTCACAAATGCGCATTGCCAGTCGCCACTGTGCAATCCTTCGCGCACGAGTCTGATGACCGGGCTGCGTCCCGGCACGACTGGCATCTACGGCTTGGCGCCTTGGTTTCGCACGCTGCCGGAGTTCGAAAACCTCGTCACACTACCGCAGTACTTGAAGCAGCACGGCGGCTACACGACCTACTCGACGGGAAAAATTTTTCATGGTCGGTATGGTCGGCAGAAGGCAGACAAGGAATTTGACGTACTTGGGCCGGGCGCGAGCGGAGCACCGTTTCCGCCGAAGAAGCTGGTGACCACCCCGTTCGGCAATCACCGACTCGTTGACTGGGGAACCTTCCCGCACAAGGACGAGGACAAGGGCGACTGGAAGGTGGCCTCCTGGGCGGTGGATCAACTCGATGCACAGCCGAAGGAGCCTTTCTTCATGTCGGTTGGTTTTTTCCTGCCCCATGTGCCGTGTTACGCGACGCAAAAATGGTTCGACCTTTATCCAGACGACGACAGTGTGCTGCCGAAAATCCTTCGCGGTGACCGCGACGACACGCCGCGTTTTTCATGGTATCTTCACTGGTACCTGCCGGAGGTTCGCCACAAGTGGCTCGAGGAAAGTAATCAGTGGCGCAGCCTGGTCCGCAGTTATCTGGCCTGCACGAGTTTCGTGGACAGCCAGG
>Ga0163108_10003150_pt1 | contig 11784 bp, 13 predicted proteins | sample Fk1155metaG_FD_109644 | JGI IMG/M metagenome (GOLD analysis project Ga0163108, IMG submission 109644) | Marine microbial communities from the Central Pacific Ocean - Fk160115 155m metaG | ecosystem: Environmental > Aquatic > Marine > Oceanic > Photic zone | place: The Central Pacific Ocean...
TCAATGATTTCAAGTTACACAGTAATCAACGGAAAGGTGGGTGAGCTGGTTTAAACCAACGGGTTGCTAACTCGTCGTGCGTCGTAAGATGTACCGAGGGTTCGAATCCCTCCCTTTCCGCCACAATTTTTCTAGTACAATGTATCGTTTTTAAAAAAATTTTTCATCTTTATTGGTTTTTTTTCTAAAATATATCTATAGACGTTATAATTTTCTAAAACTCTTTGAACATAATTTCTAGTTTCTTTAAATTTTATTAATTCAATCCAGTTCACATAATCAATTTGTTTTTTTTGTGGGTTTTTATTTATTTTCTTCCAGTATCTAACTCTCTTTGGTCCTGCATTATATCCTGCTATTGCAAAAGGATAAGAACCTTCAAATTCTAAAATTAATCCTGCCATATAGAAAGAGCCTAAATTAATATTGTATTCAGGATCTTTTGTTAAACGAGACTTTGAGTAAGGAAGTTTAGCTTGTTTAGCAACTATTTTTGCAGTGTAAGTCATTAACTGCATAAGACCTTTTGCGCCTGCATGACTATTAGCCTCCATGTCAAATTCACTTTCTTGTCTTATCACAGATAAAATAAAAGCAGGGTCTGGTATTTTTCTTTTATTAACATATCGTGGAGTGCTTATTATTGGATAATTGTAATCATTGATAAATCTTTTTTGGTAAGATGCAATTTTTGCTATTTGAATCGCAAAATCGTACCTTGATATATTGGTAGCTAATTTTGCTGCTAAAATTTCACTTCCATTTTCAACATTCTCATTAGCAAGGTGTTTTAAAATATCTTTAGTATATTTATCTTTATTTAATTCATCTAATAAATAAACAATTTTAACCAAATCTTTCTGATGAAATATTTTTTTATATTTTTCACTCACTTTTGGAATTTCATTTAACGAAAAATTTTCATTTGGATAAATTTTCAAATATGCTAACTGACCATAATAAGTAGTAAGAAATTTTGAAGCTTTTTTATACCAATCAAATGACAGATCTTTATTGCCCATTTTTTCATAGGTCAGTCCCAGCCAATATGCTCCTCTAGATAAACTTATTGGATAACCAACGTTGTTGTAGAAATTATTAAAATGATCAATAGCAAGCATTGGATCGTTTAAAAAGCTTAGTGCTATCCATCCACTCATCCATTCTGCCTCAGCAAACTCAGGACCTTCTGTTAAAGCATGCTTGCTAGCTATTTTATATGCTAATGTATATTTTTTTTTATAAATAAGAGATCTTGATATTATAGATCTTTCCAACCACCATTTGTCAGGTCTAATTAAATATTTTTTAGTATTTTTGATTTTTAACAAGATTTCTAATGAACTATCTACTCTACCTCTTTTTCTTCTCCACTTTAAACGATCATAATTTAATCCTGCATCATTTTTAAACTTATCGGGAACTTTACTTATTGCAGTATCAACTCCATAAGATTTGCTCATTAATAATTGTCTAGCAGTATAAAGATGTTGATAGTCTTTAGGTAGATATCTTAACATTCTTTTTAAATCCCAATATTTATTTTCCCAAGCTAAATAGTCGGCTCTTTTTATATAGTCTTCAGTTTTTAAATATTTTTTGTATTTTTTCCTAAAATATTTAAGGTCTGATCTACTTAATTCAGCTGAGATCCATCCTTCTTTAATGAGTTTTATGCCTTCACTAGAATTACCTACTGCGATTAAACTTTCACCTAATATCATTTTTCCGTATCCACTAAATGGATCGCTATTATTGAACCAATTAATAATTTTTTTTGGTGAAATTCTTTCTGTTGATAATTTGTGTTCAGATAAATATTTGATTCTATTAATTCTTGGATAATTAGGATTATTATCTATAAACAATTTATAATCATAATAACTAGCTTTATTTCCTCTTGTTAAAAGATGTTTCCATTGTATGAAGTTAAAAATTGACTTGTCTTTAGCTTTTTTAGCTGCCGATACTGCCTTGGTCCATCTTGATTTTTCCATATGCCTGATAGCTAATTTTGCTAGCTGAAAATCTCTTTGTCTAAAATATTTTGATTCTTCTTTGGTCTTATTTATTTCTTTTTTGGCAACTAAAGGTTTGCTTTTAGGTACGATTATTCCATCAATTTTATCAGACTCTTTTTTAACTATTGTAGGTTTGCTTTTTGGAAGAAGTTGTTCTTTTTTTTCATCAGTAACTTTTTTCTTTATCTTCTCATAGGGAGGTTTTTTCTTAGGTTTAATAATATTATTTGATAATTTATCTTGAACAATCTCTTTGCTAAGCTCAGGTTTTTTTAAAGGTATTATTTTTAAATCAATAGCATACGATATAGTTGTTGCGCAGAAAAATATTCCTATTATTTTTGTTAAAAATGTTATTTTTTTTGCCATAAAAAATTAGTAAATGAATCTATAAACTATGTTATAAGTATTTATGTTTAAAGGTTCAAATGTTGCATTAATTACTCCATTTAAAAATAATGAATTAGATGTTGATAATTATATCAAGCTTATACATTTTCATATAGAAAATGGAACTCATGGTCTTGTTCCAGCCGGCACCACAGGTGAATCGCCTACGTTAAGCCATGACGAACATCAAAAAGTTATTGAGTTATGCATCAAGGAAAGCAATGGCAAAATACCAGTTATAGCAGGCACTGGATCTAATTCTACGAAAGAAGCAATATCACTAACAAAGCATGCTGAAAAAGTTGGAGCTAATGGAGCATTAGTTGTTACACCCTATTACAACAAGCCAACTCAAGAAGGCTTGTATCAGCACTACAAAGCAATTAATGACAACTGCGATATTCCAATAATAATTTATAATATTCCATCAAGATCAGTTATTGACATGACAGTTGATACAATGGCACGATTGTTTGAACTAAAAAATATTGTTGGTGTAAAAGATGCGACTGGTGATTTAGATAGAGCAACTTTACAAAAACAAAAAATGGGAAACGAATTTATTCTGTTGACAGGAGAAGATGGCAATGTTCGTGAATTTAATAAAAGAGGTGGAGCAGGATGCATAAGTGTAACTGCTAATATTGCTCCAAAATTATGTTCTGATTTTCAAAATTTTTCTGCGTCAAAGAATAGCAATGAAGTTAAGGAAGCTGAACGTATTAACGATTTATTACAACCTGTACATAAAGCTTTATTTATAGAAAGCAATCCAAGTCCAGTAAAATATGCAGCCAAATTATTAAATTTGTGCAGCGACGATGTAAGATTACCATTAGTAAAAGTTTTAGATTCTACTAAAGAAGTAGTAAAAAAAGCACTTGTGTCAGCAAAACTGATTTAAAATGAAAAAAAAAACCAACTCTGGTTTAAAAATCATTTGTCTTAATAGGAAAGCAAGTTTCAATTATTTTTTTCATGATTTATTAGAAGCAGGCATTGTACTTAAAGGCTCAGAAATTAAATCAATAAGGGCAGGAAAGGTTAATATTGCAGAATCTTATGCTATAGAAAAATATGGAGAAATAGTTTTAATTAACTCTCATATACCTGCATACAAACAAGCTAGTTATACAAATCACAATCCAACCGATGATAGAAAATTATTATTAAATAGAAGAGAAATTAACAAATTAATTGGCAAAGTTAACAAAGAAGGGCTTACATTAATTCCTACTAAAATGTATTTCAAAAAAGGAAAAGCAAAAATTGAAATCGCAATTGCTAAAGGAAAAAAGCATTATGATAAACGCCAATCAAAAAAAACAAGAGACTGGAATAGAGATAAATCTAGATATGTTAGAAAAACGAGCTAAAATCATCTTTTTATCAATTGGTTCTAATTTAGGAAATAAAAGAAAAAATATAGAATTAGCTAAATTTAAATTAGAAAAAAATAACATTAAAATAATTAGATCTTCAAAAAAATATGAAACTTTTTCTTGGCCAAACAAAAAAAAACCAAAATTTATTAATATAGTTTTAAAAGCTAGCACATTTCTTTCACCAAAAGATCTAATGAAACAATGTCATTTTATAGAAAATGAATTAGGAAGATCTAGAAATAAGAAAAATGAGCCAAGAACTTGCGATATAGATATAGTAGATTATGATAATAAAATAATAAAAGGATATAGTAATAAAAATTTGACCATTCCACACCCAAGAATGCATAAAAGAAACTTTGTTTTATTACCTTTATTTGAAATTTCAAAAACATGGGCGCATCCACTAAAAAAAACAAGCATAATAAACCTAATTAACGCACTAGATATAGAAGATTTGAGAACTATTAAACTTATTTAATTTAGTGGTATAATATTAAATGCTTAAATCTGAAGAATTAATTAACAAAGTTAAATCTTACAATAAGTTTCTAAATCCTGAAACTTTAACAAAAGCTTACAAGTTTGCTCTGAACGCTCATAAAACTCAAAAAAGAGATGAAGGTGTTCCTTATATTATACATCCAGTAGCTGTTGCAGATATATTAACTGATTTAAAACTTGATAGCGCTACTATAGCCACAGGTTTGCTGCATGATACCATCGAAGATACACATGCAACTTATGACACAATCAAAGAAGAATTTGGACAAGAAGTAGCCGATTTAGTTGATGGTGTAACAAAAATTTCACAATTTCAAAAAAAAGCTGGCGAAAATTCTAAAGCTGAAAATTTTAGAAAATTAATTTTAGCCACCTCAAAAGATATTAGGGTTTTGTTAGTTAAAATAGCAGATCGTCTTCATAACATGAGAACAATTAATTTTGTAAAAAATAAAGACAAACAAATAAGAAAAGCAAAAGAAACAATGGAGATTTATGCTCCACTTGCAGATAGAATGGGAATGAACAGAATTAGAGATGAGCTTGAAGATCTTTCATTTAAAGTTTTAAATAATGATGCAAGAGAATTAATAAATAAAAGATTAGATGGAATTAAAGAAGACAGAACTAATAGTTTTAAATCTATATCTTTAGAGTTTATTGATCTATTGGAGCAAAATAAAATAAATGCTCAAATTTTTGGTAGAGAAAAAACACCTTTTTCTATATGGAGAAAAGTTCAAAAAAAAAGAGTTTCATTAGAACAAATCACTGACATTATTGGATTTAGAATAATATTAGATAATGTTGAAAATTGTTATAAAGCTTTAGGAATATTTCATTCTGAATACAATTGCATTCCTGGGAAATTTAAAGATTATATTTCTTCGCCAAAAATAAATAATTATCAATCTTTACACACGGCTATTATTGGACCAAACAAAAGACCTATTGAAATTCAAATAAGAACAATGCCTATGCATGAATTTGCTGAAAGAGGAGTCGCATCTCATTGGAAATATAAATCTTCTGAAAAATTTAATTCTTTAACTTGGAAAGAGTATGATTGGTTGAAAGATTTAGTAGAAATAATTGAGAAAAATAAAAATCCTGAACATTATTTTGAATATACAAAACTCCAAATGTTCCAAGAAAATGTATTTTGTTTTACACCAAAAGGATCCATCATTAAATTGCCAAAAGATGCTACCCCTATAGATTTTGCATATGCTGTTCATACTAAAATAGGTGACTCGGCTATAGGTTGTTTAATAAATGGTAGAGAAGACCAATTACAATGTAATTTAAAAAATGGTGATATAGTTGAAATTATTACTTCAAAAAAAGTTTCCCCATCACTTCATTGGTTGCCTATAACAAAAACTGGAAAAGCTAGAGCAGCAATACGACGATATTGGCAAGCAAGAGGCAATTCTAATACACCAAAAACTAAAGAGTATAATTCTGTATTGTGGATATCTTTACCAGATATACCTGGAAAATTAGGTGAAGTTACTAGTTTAGTAGGGAGTAACAATCTTAATATTTCTAGTGTCGAAATGACCGAAAGAACTACAGAATATATAAACTTCAAGTTTAATTTAATTATTAAAGACCTGAAAAACTTTACAAATCTAATTAGTGAGTTAAAACAAAGAGACTTTAAATTTAAAATTATTAGACATGAAAATAAAAAAAAGAATGCTTTCACACAAAAAATCTTTAAATATTTTAAAAAGAACTAACGCATTATTAGAGGGCCATTTTGTGCTTTCATCTGGTCTTCATTCAGCAAAATACGTACAATGCGCCAAACTACTAAGTTATCCATATTTGGCCAAAGATATATGTCTTTCATTAAGTAGAAAAATTTACAAAAAATTTAAAAAAATTGATTTAATTTTATCACCTGCAATAGGAGGAATAATTATTGGATATGAAATTGGCAGATTATTAAAAAAAGAAACAATTTTTTGTGAAAGAGTAAATGGAAAATTCAATATTAGAAGAGGTTTTAAAATTAAAAAAAAATCAAAAGTTTTAATTATTGAAGACGTAATAACAACAGGAAAATCTAGTCTTGAATGTACTAAATTAATTAAAAAATCTGGAGCTAAACTTCTTGGTTTTGCTTGCATCATTGATAGATCAAATAAAAAAAATTTAAAAATCAAGCAAAAAATTATTTCTCATTTAAAAATAAATGTACCTACATATAAAAAAAATAAATTGCCTACTTTTTTAAAATCTATACCTATCTCAAAACCTGGTAGTAGGTACGTTAGATGAAAAGATTAGGAGTGAATATCGATCATATAGCAACCTTAAGAAATGCCAGAGGCGAAATTCATCCTGATCCTGTGCAAGCTGCAAAATTAGCAGTTAAATATGGAGCAAATTCTATTACATTACATTTAAGAGAAGATAGAAGACATATAAGAGATAATGATTTTTTAAATATATTAAAAATTAAAAATATACCAATTAATCTTGAAATAGCAGCAACAAAAGAAATGGTAAATATAGCTATAAAATATAAACCAAATTTTGTTTGTATAGTTCCAGAAAATAGAAAAGAAATTACCACCGAAGGTGGATTAAATCTTTACAAAAATAGAAATAATTTAATGAATATTTTAAATAAATTGAATAAAAAAAAAATTAGAACCTCATTATTTATAAATCCAAATTTATCAGATATTATTTTGTCTAAGAAACTCGGAGTTGAATGTGTAGAACTTCATACCGGAACAATTTCAAATAAAATTAAAAAAAAACAAAACTACTTAAGAGAACTAAATAAAATAAGAAAATGTTCTAAAAAAGCTACCAACATGGGTCTAGAAGTTCACGCTGGTCATGGAATAGATTATAAAACTGCTCAAATATTATCAAAAATTAAAGAAATTAAAGAATTTAATATCGGACATTTTATTATAGGAGAATCTATTATTAATGGATTTGGTAAAACAATTAAAAAATTTATTAGGATTATTGGATAAAAATGCGAACTTTAGGTGTGGGCGTAGATATAATTGAAAATTATAGAATTAAAAAATCTATTAGGAATAAAAAATTTTTAACCAGAATATTTTCGAAGACCGAAATAACAGACTCAAAAAAAACTATTAACAAATCTAGCTATTTTTCCAAAAGATTTGCTGCAAAAGAAGCTTTTTCAAAAGCACTGGGATCTGGATTCAGAAATGGTTTGAATTTTAATGACATTTCAATTGTTAATGACAGTTATGGCAAACCGTCAATAAAATTGAACGCCAAGATTATAAATATTATTAAAAAAAGATTTAAAACAATAAAAGTAGATATTTTTTTGTCACTTTCAGATGAAAAAAAGCATTCTATTGCATTCGTTATATTGGAAAAAAAATGATTTTTGGTAAGAAATTTTTTATAGAAAATGCTAAAACATTATTTTTTGCTTTAGTTATAGCTATATTGATTAGATCAATATTTTATCAGCCATTCTATATACCATCTTCATCAATGGAACCAAATCTTCTTATTGGAGATAGACTCTTTGTTTCAAAATACACCTATGGATATAGCAAACATTCGTTTCCTTTTAGTCCTAATTTATTCAGTGGAAGAATAATGTATGACAAGCCAAATAGAGGAGATGTAGTTGTTTTTAAAACCCCAGCTGATAATAGGACTGATTATATAAAAAGATTAATAGGTTTACCTGGTGATACGTTACAATTTATCGATGGAAATATTTATTTAAATGATAACCAAATTTTAAAAATAAAAACTAAAAGTTTGATAGAAATTAATTGTGGTAATAATTTTTTAAATACTGTTGCTTACGAAGAAAAATTACCTAATGGCATTAAATATATTGCCGTTTATGATAAAAATAATACTTTTCAAAACTCAGATAAATTCATAGTGCCAAAAGATCACTTTTTTTTCCTTGGTGACAATAGAGATTGCTCAAAAGATAGTAGATACCTAGGGAGTGTAGGTTATGTCCACAAAGATAACCTTGTTGGAAAAGCAAGAATAATTTTTTTTTCATCAAATCGTAAAATTGGAAGTATATTTAAATTTTGGAAATGGAATGATATTTTAAGATTTAATCGTTTTTTTAAGTTAATTAAATAAAATGGCAATTAATTTTTCTACACTAGAAAAGAAAATAGGAATAAATTTTAAGAATAAAAAACTTTTAATCAAAAGTTTAACACATAAAAGTTATAATTCTATTGACAACAATGAAAAATTGGAATTTTTAGGTGATAGAGTTTTAGGTTTAATTATTTCAAAAAAATTACTAGAAATTTTTCCAAATGATAAAGAGGGAATTTTAGATAAAAAGCTTGCATCCCTGGTCAATAGAAAAAAATGTTGTGAAGTTAGTAAAAAAATGAATTTAGATAAATATTTAATAACTGGAAATATTAAATCAAAAAAAAATGTAATAGAAGATAAAATAATTTCTGATGCCTGCGAAGCATTAATTGGAGCTATTTATTTAGATCAAGGATTTAATATTATTGAAAGATTTATAATCAAATATTGGAAAAATCATATGAATATAAATATGGCCGATCAAATAGATGCAAAAACTAAACTTCAAGAATATTCATTAAAAAAATACAAAATATTACCCAAATATAAGCTACTCTCTAATACTGGACCTCATCACAAACCTATTTTTAAAATTGGCGTTAGTGTGAAAAATTCAAAAATATGTTATGCCATTGGTAATTCAAAAAAAGATGCTGAACAAAAAGCTGCAAAAATTTTTTTAAAACGGATTGATTTATAATGCAATGGGATGATATCGGATATCTTATTTCAAAAAATAAATATAACGAAAATTCTATTATTGCAGAATTTTTTACCGAAGATCATGGCAAATGTTCTGGAATTATATTTGGAGCTACATCAAAAAAAATTAAAAATTATCTACAAATAGGCAATAAATTGCATTTAAACTACAACTATAAAAATGATGCTAAAATTGGATATTTTAAAGTTGAAATATTTAAAGCTTATTCTCCATTATATTTTGAAAACTATAGAAAATTAACTTGTATAATATCTGCTATGAATTTAATTAAATTACTAACAGTTGATAATCAAGCAAATGTAGAAATCTTAAAATTAATTGATCAATTTTATTTAATTATAAATCATGATGACTGGGTAAAAGAATATATTTTTTGGGAACTTAAATTACTCGGTTTGGTAGGTTATAACCTTGAATTAAGCAAAATTGCAAAATTTGAAATTTCTGATAATAAAAAAAAATACTTTGTAAAATCTAATTTAGAAAAAAAATATATTCCAAATTTTTTAATCGACCGTCATGAAAAAAATCTTGATAAAAAAAATTTATCTAGTGGATTAAAATTAGTAGGAGATTTTTTGGAAAAAAATATTTTAAAACCAAATAATATTAATTACCCAATAGCAAGATCACATTTTATCGATCTATTTAAATAATAATATTTCTTATTTTAAATCTTTAGATATTTGGTTAGCGAAGTAAGTAACTATAGCACTAGCCCCAGCTCTTTTAAAAGATACTAAACTTTCAATTATAGCATTTCTATTAATTAAACCATTGTCAATACCTCTTTTTATTAGAGAATATTCACCTGAAACTTGATAAGCAAAAACAGGTATTTTAAAATTCTCTTTAACCAGTTTAATAACATCTAAATATGGTAAACCAGGCTTAACCATTACTATGTCAGCACCTTCCTTTATATCTAGAGCCACCTCTCTTATTGCTTCTTCGCTATTATTAAAATCCATTTGATAATTTTTTTTATCACTTTTAAGGAGTTTTTTTGAACCAACTGCATCTCTGAATGGTCCATAAAAATTTGATGCATATTTAACAGCATACGAAAGTATCTGTACTAATTGATATCCATTTTTATCTAAAACTTTTCTTATTTTTCCAACCCTTCCATCCATCATATCGGATGGTGCGATAACATCGCATCCCATTTGAGCTTGTATTAAAGCTTGTTTGGTTAATATTTTGACAGTTGCGTCATTATCAACGTATCCAGATTTAATTATACCATCATGACCATGTGATGTGTAAGGATCTAGTGCTACATCACACATTATTCCTATTTGATCTTTGTATTTTTTTTTAATAAATTTGATTGCATTGCAAACTAGATTATTTTCATTTATTGCTTCTGATCCATATTTATCCTTTACATTTTTACTAGTATAAGGAAATAGTGAAACCATAGGTATTTTTTGTTTTATTGCATCATCTACAATTTTGCCCAACTTATCGATGCTATATCTAAGAACTCCAGGCATAGTTTTTATTGTTTCTGTTTTATTTTTTCCGTCTATCAAAAATATTGGCAGTATCAGGTCATTTGAAGATAGATTTGATTCTTGAATTAACCTTCGTGTCCATTCATGTTTTCTGTTTCTTCGAAGTCTTAAATTAGGGTATTTTCCAGTGATAATCATTCTCAACTAAATTTTATATGCGACAAAAGTTATATACAATAATATATTAAATAAAGTATTTAATTATAGATATAATGTCTACAGACTTTCATAAAGTACAAGGACTTAAGTTTGATATAAACAAGCTTAGATTTTCGCTGAAAACAGTTCTTCAGAGAAAAACCTATGATGATGCAGCAGGAACAAAATATATAGCTGGTATTTCACTAAATCAAATACCAGGTGATCCACAATCTATATCTGGTGAAAATGTTAAAGGAATTTATTGGACAAAACCTGATAGCACAGGAAAAGAAGAAATACGAGCAAAAAAAATTAACGAAGCTTCATATACAGAATTTGTAAAAGATTTAGCCGACACATACTTCAAAGAAGTTTACGACGAGCTATCAAAAAGATTTAAATTAGGAAGAGTTAGAATTTTATTAAAAGAGCCAAGATCTACACTTAGCTGGCACAGAGATCCTGAACCAAGATTGCACATACCGATTATAACAAATCCTGGTTGTCTAATGGTTATAGAAGATAGAGCAAAACATATGCCTGCTGATGGGTCGGCTTGGATCACAAATAATACAAAATATCATAATGCATTTAATGGTGGTGAAGAAGGAAGAGTTCATTTAGTTGCTTGTGTTTTGGATTATAAATTTAATTAATAATTTTGAAAAAAATTTTTATTTCATCAGACCACGCAGGTTACAAGCTAAAAGAAGATATAAAATTATTTCTTAAAAAAAAAAAATACATTTTTATTGACCTTGGACCTAATAATGATAGGCGTGTTGATTATCCTGATTATGCACACTTAGTAGCAAAAAAAGTTAAAAAAAACAAAATCAATAGAGGTATTCTTGTTTGTGGATCAGGAATGGGCATGAATATTGCAGCAAATAGACATAAAAATATTAGAGCAGCTCAGTGTTACAATGAAAAATCAACTAAATTATCAAGATTGCATAATGATGCAAATATCATTACATTAGGATCCAGACTTTTATCAAAAAAAA
>Ga0163108_10003151_pt1 | contig 11784 bp, 8 predicted proteins | sample Fk1155metaG_FD_109644 | JGI IMG/M metagenome (GOLD analysis project Ga0163108, IMG submission 109644) | Marine microbial communities from the Central Pacific Ocean - Fk160115 155m metaG | ecosystem: Environmental > Aquatic > Marine > Oceanic > Photic zone | place: The Central Pacific Ocean...
AAGCGACAGATAGTTGTCGCGCGTCAGAATACTGGTCAGATCATGTTTCCATCTTGGGGGAAGGCCGCCATGGTCAAGACAATGGGCCGTCGCCGGGTCAAGTCCTATCCCGGCCGGACCGATCCCGGCCGCGGCCAGCGCGGTGCGGGCATTGCGGGCATGGGTGGCGAAATCCCACCTTTCCCGCCGTGCCAGTTCCGTGTGATGCGTGATTTCCACGCCGGAATATTTCTCCCGAAGACCAGGCTTGCGGATCACCGTCAGCCAGCCTTCCTCGCGCGGCAAGACGAACAGAGGCAGACCGGCATCTCGCGCGGCGAGACTGAGCTTGAGGTCAACCATGACCTTCTCAAGCAGGTCGTCAGCATCGACGGGCATCCGGCGCTGGTCGAAGCACGCTGTGCCGCTGCCGGCAAGATTGCACATCTGCAACCCGACCACTCCGCGGATGCTGATAAAGACGGAATGCCGCTCATAATACCAATCGCAATCCTCCTGAACGACGGATCCATGCGTTGTCACCAGGCAACGCCCCCCCATCTTGCGAAGAATATCAAGATTTTTCGCGACATAATCCGGCGGATAGATGAAATCATCATCCAGCGTGAAGACCTCGCAATCTTGCAGGAATTTCAGAAGATAGGCTTTGCCATTGGCCAGCAGATCACCGGCATGGTCCTGCCCTTCAAAAACGGTGACGTTGCGAAGATCCGAAAGATCAGGCAGGCCCTCGGTCGATTCATTGACATAAAGAAGCAGCGCATCAAGTTGACAAGCGATGCTTGCCACGGTCTGGCGTATGATGTCGAAACGACCGGGAAAGGTTGTCATGCAGCCCACGACTTTTCCCCGGATCATGGTCATGTTTCTTCCATCCTTTCGAACATGTCAGGGCCTCGCGGAAAAAGACCTTTCATGCTTCCTTTCGAACGGGACATTTGCCATGTATGCTTGGATTCGTCAGCATCGCGATAGACCATCAGCGAGGTTGAATCACCACAGAACATTCTTGTTCCAAGGGTAAAATTCCTTCGAACCCAGTTGGCGTCGCAAGCGTTGCGATCCTTCTGCGAAAAGCCGGTGGTAGGAGCCTTCTTGACAGATGAAAGCGTGGCCCCCGAAATATGGTCCTGGCTTTTCGTCAAGAGCTTGAAGCACTGCCTGGCAAGTCGATCAAACGACTGATATTGCCCAATTGCATCGAAATAATAGAAGATGGATTGCCGACCGGTAATATCGGCCTGTGACGTCCGGTAATACCCCGCCGTCTCCTCAAGATAATAACGGCTGTAGAAATCGTCGTCATCGACCTTCACCCAATATTTCCCGCGTCCCGCCGCCACGCCCATGTTCAGGCATTCGCCGATATTTGCCGCTTCCGGCAAGGCAAAGACACGCTCGTTCCGGGCCAGTTCCGGCAGATCGGAGGGGACGGACCCGGTATTGAAAATCAGCACCAGTTCCTTGTTCGGCCAGGTCTGCTTGCGGAATGTGTCCAGGCAATTTTCGATGAGGTGGGGTCTTTTGGTGACGAGAACGACGGTGATCTTCGGCTGATCGAAATCCGCAGCGAATGGGTCGCGACCCAGGATCGCCGCACGGTCCCGTGACCGCCAGACATGATTGCGCCACACCTCGCGCAGCAGCGCACGAAGGCGACGTTCGCGAAACCAGTCGATTCGCAGCAGCAGCAGAAGCCTGCGCAAGGCCACGGCATCGTGGATCCGATCCAGGTCCGACAGCAGCGGCTCATCCTCGCCGCCATTTCCGTAAAGGATCGGGATCGCGCCGCTGGAAATGGCGTCCATGGCGATTTGTGCCAGTTCGACAGGGGGGCGCAGGCTGGTTGCCGGCAGCAACACCACTCGTGCCGCCTGCAACAGGTATCTTTGCATCATCCGGTTGGATTCGCCGACAATTTTCAGTCGGTCATTGTTGAAATGTCGCGCGAATTCCGCCGGGGCGAAGTTGTAGCGGTATTCCGCAAGAACTCCGCTGTACAGGGTCGGCTGGTCGATCAGCGCGCGAAAAGCGGGAAACTGATAAGCGTCGGAAGCTGTCGGCACAAGCAGGAGATCGGGCTTGCGTTCGTCCAGCGCCGCAAGCGAACAGGCGGCAGGCTCGGTCGCGCGTCGGATGACGTGGTCGGGCCGGAACGCCGCCCATTCTTCCTCGGTCCCCTCGACGATGACGCGATCTGCGACCCGCATGGCGCCCCGCCATGCGGGCGCGCCATCAGCGCTGCCGGTCGCCCAGAGATGCACCGGAACGCCAGCGTCGCGGGCGACATCGAAAAAGGCGGAGCCGCGTTCGGGAAGATCGCCTGTCAGACTGGCGAAGGCCTGGTTCCATTCCCCACCCTCACCGGAGCCGCCCCCGGTCGCCGCAGCCTCGAGCACCACGATCTCCAAGTCGAGATAGCGGAACTGATCGAGATATTCCGCCTCGCGCAGCCAGATCGTCTCGGTCAGCCAGGAAAGCCGTTCGAAGCCGCGCTCCGAGCCGATAAAGCCGATGCGCGGCGCGTTGTCGCCCTGGGCTCGAAGACGCTCTCGTCGCGTTCGCGCCTCGGCCTGCCATTCGGCGGCGGCGATCGACGACAGCACCGGTGCCCAATCGCCACCCGGCTTGAAATGGCTTTGCAGCGCAGCCATCTGCGCGGCACCGGCATGGCAGGCGAGGGCGATCACCTCTTCCGTTGTTTCGGGGAAGAGGCGGCGAATAAGCCGCTCTCTCTGGCGGCTATAGCGGGTCTGCAGGCTCGACGCGCGCCGGCCCGCCTCGCGGCCCCAGTCGATCGCGGATTCGAGCACTCGTGCCGAACGCAGTCTTGCCGTGTCCGCCCATCCTCCGATGCGAAGCGAGACAGCATCGGGAGGCGCGGGAAGATACCAGATGGCGGTGGCAGCCGCATCGCCGGCATCGGTTCGAGGGCCGGATGGAAGGACTTCGACCGATTCCGGCAGGTCCACCACGATGGCGCCGGTGGCGAGATAGGGGTCGATCACGCGCTTGCGCGAATCCAGAAACCGGACCGATACCTTCGCCCTGCCAAGCGCGCGACCAGCACCTTCAGGTTCGACGGACTGAAGCAGAAGGCGAATTTCCAGGACATCGCCCGGCGTCACCGGAAAGATCACCGTTGTCTCTCCGTCATCGCCTTGATCCGAAATGGGTGGGTTCATGAATCAGTTCGCTCACGGATTGGGCCGATCTATCATCGGCGCTTAGCACCTGCCACGACCTGTGATCAACCCGAGGACGAAAAGCCCGGTATCCAACGGTTTCAGGCAAGGGATCTGTCAGGCATGCGCGGCGGTGTCCAGGCTGGCCTCGTCACCGAAGCTTCCCTTGCGCGCCGGATTGAGGTTCCGGCACGCCGGTCCGCCATTCGGTGCCTGGTGACCCCGCCAGGACTTGAACCCGGAACCTAGCGCTTAGAAGGCGCTTGCTCTATCCAGTTGAGCTACGGGGCCGTGCCGCCTTGATAGCGGCTGGAATACCGGTCCGCAACGCAGGGCGTCGGTGTCGCGCGTCCGATTTCTGATCGCCGGGCGAAATCCGGCAAGCCCGCGGCGCCCGCCCGGCCGCCCGATCCGGATGGCCGGATGCCGTATCGGCAAGGCGGCTTGCCAAATGCCCGTCCACGACCGAGGGGTCACAATGCCAGCGTCATGAAAACGCTGTTGGGATCCTCGCGATAGGCTCCGAAAGGCGGGCAGATGGAAAAACCCGCGCGGCCATACAACGCCCGCGCCGCGGCGAAAGATGCCTGCGCACCGGTTTCCAGCGACAGCTGCGTCAGACCATCGCGCCTTGCATGATCGATCATGTGCACCAGAAGAAGCCGCGACAGACCGGCGCCGCGATATTCGGCCAGAACATGCATCGACTTGATCTCGGCATGGTCGTTGCACAACCGCTTCAGCGCGCCCATCGCGACCGCAAATCCGTTCTGGCGGGCGACGAAGAAGGCGATCTCGGGAACGGCCAGACCCTCTCGCGGCAGGGCGTGGTTCGATTCGGGTGGGGTGTCGGCATGCATCTCGGCCCAGTGGCGCCGAAACAGGGGCGCCAGATCCGCGGCCAGGGGGTTTTCGACGGCGATGGTCAGGTCCGCCCCGTCAGACGAACAAGGATGTGACTCGTTCAACGCTTGATCCCCGTGCCTTTGATCTGGTCGAGAACACCGATATGCGATGTCCGGATCGACTGAAAGGTGTCTTGCCCTGGCTGCGATCATCGGCGGAATGTGAAACGAGATCCCGCGCAAGCCGGGGCGATCGCGCCGATCCTCGCACTCTTTCCAAATACCTTCGGGGGGTCCGGGGGGCGACGCGCCCCCGGCCGCCCGCCGCCGGCGACCGGGCGGCGGTTCAGCGCGCCGGTTCCAGCCGCGTCACGCCTGTCGCAGCTGCGCGCGCCAGTTCCGGATCAAGCGACATGCCGATATATTCGCCACGCCGCCACAGATCGGCCAGATCGTCGTAGTGGCGCGACAGCGGGTGTCCCGATTGCCCGGTCGACAGGATGAAGACCGAGGAATCCGGATCTGCCAGATCATAGACGCCGCGATAGCCCGGACCCGACACCGCCTCGTAGGGTCGTTCGGCCCCGCCCAGCAAGCCGGTGCGCGAGACGGTGAAATCGCCGCCCGACAGCGATTGCGTCAGGTTCACCACCCAGCCAAGCGCCGGAAGATAGCCGAGGCCGGGGTGAATCTGCCGGCCCTGATGCGCGTCCCCCCACCGCCAGCTTGCCACATCGGGACCGAAACGCTGACTCAGATCCAGGATTGCGCTGTCCAGCGCCTGCCGCGCGATGGTCGTGCAATCCTCGATGGGCGCGCTTTGCACCACGTCGCACCAGCGCGCCGCGCCGCCTGTATTCCGGAACACGGCATCGATGAAACCCGGATACAGGCGGGTGATGTCCTCGGCCAGCGGACCGATCTCGTCGCGGATCAGGCGATCCTGCAGGGCCTGCATCCAGGCGGTATAGATCAGCGGCTCGGGCAGGTGTTCGCTCATCGAGCCATCCCATTCGGCCAGCAGGTTCAGCGCGTCCTGCCTCTGCCGCTCGGGCGTGCCGGCGGCGGCGGGATCGCCGGTGAACCACAGATCGGCCCCGACCAGAGGCAGCAGCGCCCGCGCCGCGGGGCTGACCACGTCCAGCTGCGCGGCGATGAAGCTGTCGCGGGAATGGATTTCCCGGTCGTCAAGCAGGCGCCCCAGACGGGCCCGGCGCAGGGCAAGCGGGCCGCGTTCCCCGGTCGCGATCACGACCGCATCGCGCGAGGGAGCCGCCGCCTTGCCCGGCCCGGATTCGTCGACTCCCTGCCACTGACCCGCGCGCAGCCAGCCCGGCACCGGCATCTGGCCGCCGGTCGGATGATCCGTGGCGCGACGCGGCAGGGCGCCCACCGTGACCTGGCGCACCCGTTTCGGATCGGCCAGAGTCACGTTCATCGCGGGCGCGACGGTGCGGCGCATGGCGGTCGCGGCGCTGTCGATATCGGTCGCCCGCATCAGTCCGATCAGTGCCGACATGGTGCTGTCGTCGCGCACCGAGCCGGTCCAGCGCAGGGCCGCGACGTAGCCCTGGGGCGTCACGCTACGCAGCCCCGGATCCAGCGCCGGCACCAGCGGACCATTATCGGTCCAGCGTAACGTGATCGGGCGATCGGATTCGTCCAGCACCCGGATCACCTCGGTCCGGGTGCGGAAATCGGTCCAGCCGTCAGGGCCGCGATAGCGGTTCGGATTGCCGGGCTGGACCTCCTCCATCGCGATATCGGCGTCGTCCACCGGCGCGGGCGAGATCCCCCAGGCCAGCTGCGGATTGCGTCCCGACAGGACCACCGGCATCCCCGGTATCGTCGCGCCGATCACCCCGCCCGAGGTCAGTTGCAGCCGCGCCAGATAATAGAGCGATGGCGCGATCAGCGGAATATCCAGATCATTGGCCAGCAGCGCGCCGCCGGCGGCGGTTCGTCCCGATGCCGCGGCGAAGCCGTTGCCGCCCAGACCCGCCCCGGGCCGCAGGAAACCGGCCACGTCGCGCAGGCCGGCCGGCTGCGACAGCTTCTCGGGCGCGGGCATGGCCAGGCCGGGAAACAGATCGCGGTATCGGGGCAGGGCGCGGGGTTCGGCCTCGCCGGTCAGCACCTCGGGGCCACGATCGGGATCGGCCAGCGACAGCCGGGCGCGCAGGATCTCTTCGGCCGCGGCATCGGTCGTCGCGGCGGCCAGAAGTTTCAGGATCGCAAGGGAATCGGCGGGCTGCCAATAGGCGATGTCCTGCGGCACCAGAAAGAATTCCGGCGCGCCCCGGCCAAGCGCGCCGTCATTCACCTTGGCGATCCACTGATTGACGCCCGCCGCATAGGCTTCCAGCGCGGATCGGGTGGCCTCGTCCTGCGCCTCGAGCGAGGCGGCGGCGCTGCGATAGATTTCCAGCCGCCGCGCCAGATCGTCGGCGGCAAAGGCGCCCGCGCCATAAACTTCGGACAGCCGGCCCTGGGCCGCGCGGCGCAGCAGGGTCATCTGGAACAGCCGGTCCTGGGCATGGGCCAGGCCCAGGGCGAAGAACACATCCTCGTCGGTCTGCCCGAAGATGTTGGGCACGTCTTCGGTCGAACGCACGATCTCGACCGGGGCCGAAATGCCGCTGACGGTCAGCGTCGCGTCGTAGTCTGGCAGCGAGCGGACGAAGAAATACCACGCCAGCACCACGGCCAGCACCAGCACGACGATCAGCGCAATCGTCAGCCTCAGCAGCCAGCGGAACAGGGTCAGCATCTCGGGCGGAATTCCATGTGCGGCGCGGCGCCTGTTCTTCGGGCGCATCGGCCGGCTTGACCGGGACGCGCGGGGGTGGTGGGTTGCTGCATAGGACAGCCGCGCGGGCATTTCAACGCGGGGTTGGGCCGGCGCCAAAGAAGGCCCGGCCCCTGTCGGCGCAAGGCAACAGCGGAGGATCGGCGCGATGGCGAAAGTGGCATTTCTGGGACTGGGCGTGATGGGCGGCCCGATGGCGGGGCATCTGAAGGCGGCGGGCCACGAGGTGACGGTCTACAACCGCACGGCATCCCGCGCGAAGGAATGGGTGGCCAAGCATGGCGGCGCCAGCGGGCCCAGCCCCCGCGAGGCGGCCGAAGGCGCCGATTTCGTGATGGCCTGCGTCGGCAATGACGACGACCTGCGCGCGATCTGCCTTGGCGATGACGGCGCCTTTGCCGGCATGGCCAAGGGCGCGGTCTTCGTCGATCACACCACCGTCTCGGCGGCTGTCACGCGGGATCTGGCCGCACTGGCCGCGGCGGCCGGGATCGGCTACGTGGACGCGCCGATCTCGGGCGGGCAGGCGGGGGCCGAGAATGGCAAATTGTCGGTGATGTGCGGCGGCGCGCAGGCCGATTTCGACCGCGCCGCGCCGGTGATCGACGCCTATGCCAAGATTTGCCGTCTGATGGGCGATGTCGGGGCGGGCCAGATCACGAAGATGTGCAACCAGATCGCCATCGCCGGGCTGGTCCAGGCGCTGTCCGAATCGCTGGCCTTCGCGAAGAAATCCGGCCTCGAGGTCGGCCGGGTGGTCGAAGTCATCTCGCAGGGTGCCGCCGGTAGCTGGCAGATGGAGAACCGCCACAAGACCATGGATGCGGGCGAATTCGATCATGGCTTCGCCGTGGACTGGATGCGCAAGGATCTGGCGATCTGCCTGTCGGCGGCGGATGAGGTGGGCGCATCGCTGCCGGTCACGGCGCTGATCGACCAGTTCTACAAGGAGGTTCAGGGCATGGGCGGCGGCCGCTGGGACACCTCGGCCCTGATCGCCCGTCTGACCCGGTGAAACCGGTCCTGCACCGCGCCGTCTGCGACGATCCGCAACCGGAATGGTTCGAGCGGCGTTTTGCCCTGCACGGCTGGACCGGAAGCTGGCGCGACGGCGTGTTCGACTGGCATCATTATCACCTCACCACGCACGAGGTGCTGGGCTGTTATGCGGGCAGGGCCATTCTGCTTCTGGGCGGCGAGGCGGGACAAAGGGTCACGTTGTCCGCGGGCGATGTTGTCATCATCCCCGCCGGGCTGGCCCACAAGCGGCTTGACGCTGAGGCCGGCTTTGCCGTTGTCGGCGCCTATCCGGGCGGCGGGCGGCCCGACATGCAACGGGGCGAGGGCGAGCCCTGCCCGCTGCCGAAATGGAAGACCGACCCGGTTTTCGGCTGACGGCGCCGGGCGGAGGTAAAGAAGGAAGTTTGTCATTGTCTTACAAATCCCTCGTCGGCCAGATCGAATTCGACATTCTCTCTGTCAGCGATACCGAGGCCCTGGGCGAAATGGCGATCCAGCCGGGAATCATGAACTCTTTCGGCACGATTCATGCCGGCGCGCTGGTCTGGTTTGCCGATGTGATCGCGACCAATCTGGTCGTCGGCGAAGAGCAGGTGACCGAGGGCGGCGACAGCATGCCCGTCGCCGTCACGCTGAATGCCCAGGTGCTGTCCAACCGTTGCGAGGGGGTGGTGACGGCCAGGGCGTTCTGGTTGCGCCGCGGCCCCCGGGTTTCGACCGTGCGCACGCTGGTGACGGACGAATCCGACCAGGTTCTGCTTGATCTGACCTCGACGCACCAGACCGGCGGATAGGGTCGTCAGGTGCGGTTCAGGCCCGGCTCGACCCGCGCCAGCGCTGCCTCGACCGCATCGGCAAAGCTTTGCGGCCCGAGATGCAGGATCCCGGAATGGGCGGCGCAGACCGTCCGCGTCTCGGCCCAGTCGGCGCCGATGCCGCGGGCCCAGCGGCGAAAATCGTCCGCGGCACCGGGGCGGTCCTGCAGGGCCCGAAGCAGGGTCGGATGAAAGGTCAGGCGCGGCAGGCCCATGGTCCGGCGCAGCCATTCGGGCAGCGGCAGCACGTTCAGCGTATCATCGACATGGACCGTGCCGCTGGCGGGATGGAAGGCCAGCAGCGATCCGGCATGGACGCGCTGATCCGCACAGATATAGTCGATCCCCTCGGGCAACGAGAAATCCAGCTCGCCGGCAAGGCGTGCCGCAAGATCGGCGCTTTCGACCGGCTGGTCCTGCCAGGGCAGATCGGGCCATTTGCGCCAATGACGCCGGGATCCGTAAAGCCGCGCTTGCGGAAACATCTGCGCCATCGTGGCACAGTGCAGCGTGTGGAAGGGATGCAGGTTCAGGATCGCCTCGACCGCCGCGCCGCCATCGGTCAGGGCCATCACCCTGTCGCGGGTCGGCATGTCCATGGCACAGGAATCCAGCGCCACGAAGCGCCCCGAGCGCAGCCGCACCAGAGAGGCCTGGGTGCCCACGTTGAGCAGGCCGAACAGCCGCAAATCGCCGCGAATGTTCCAGAAGCCATTGCCCAGATCGATCAGCCGTTCCATTGTCAGCGCCCCGGCGGATCGCCGGGATCGCGGCTGAACGGCACGTCGATCCGGGCCGCCTTGCATATCTGGCGCAGCGCCGGTCGCATCCCTTCTTCCAGAGTCGGGTGATAGAAGGGGTTTCCCAGCAGGGCTTGCGCCGGGTTTCCCGCTTCGATCGCCCATGCCAGCAGATGCGCCAGATGTTCGCCCCCCGGCGCGCACAGATCCGCGCCGATCAGCTTGCCCCGGACATCGGCATTGATCCGCACGACGCCCTCGGCCCGCGCCTCGACGCGGGCGCGGCCCTGATCGGCATAATCCGAAAGGCCCGACAATCCGGCCTGATCGGGACCCGCGCCGATGGTGGCGGTGGGTGGATCGGTGAAGATCAGCATGAAGCCATGGTTTCGCCGCACCGGGCCGACCGAGGGGAAGGCGGCCGCGTTGCTGCCCGCGATGCCGCCCTCGGCCGCGGCTTCGTGCAGGATCGCGACATCGGCATTGACATCACCTGCGATGAAGACCGGCCCGTCGCCGCATTGCATCGTGTTTCGGTCGAACACCGGCACACCGTCATCGTCCAGCGCCAGACCCGCCCGGTCAAGGTCCAGCCCGGCCAGCGCGGGCGGGCGGCCCGTCGCCAGCAGGACGTGATCGAAATCAGCCTCGCCATCGTGATCGCCGCTCCAGCGCAGATGGATCGCCTCGTCGCGCGCCTCGGGGATGACCTTGCAGCCCAGCTTCAGGTCCACGTCGCGCGACAGCGAGTCGCGCAGCACCCGATGCACCCGGTCGCAGCGGATCCGGCCCAGGCGGCGGCCCTGATCGAACAACGTGACGGAAACGCCCAGCCGGCCGAAGGCCTGAGCCAGTTCCAGCCCGATCGGACCCGCGCCGATCACAGCCAGCCTGTCCGGCAGGTCGGGCAGGTCGAACACGGTGCGATTGGTCAGCAGCCGATCGCCGAGACCCGTGAATGGCCCCGGCACCAGCGGAAAGGCCCCCGTGGTGATGACGATCGCGCCCGCCTCGATCCGTCGGCCGTCGTCCAGTCGCAAGCTTTTCGGACCGTCGAACCGCGCGCTGGCGCGGATGCAGGTTCCGGGCGGCAGCCGGTCAAAACCGCGTTTCACCCCGGCGACGAAATCGTCGCGCAGGTCGCGGACCCGCTGCATCACCTTGCCGCCATCGATCCGCGCGGGCGGAACCTCGATCCCGAAGACCTCGGCGCGACGCAGGTCATGGGCGGCATGGGCTGCGGCGATCAGCAGCTTCGATGGCATGCAGCCGACACTGGCGCAGACCGTGCCCGCGAAATAGGGGTCGATCAGCAGGGTTTTCGCCCCCGCCTTCCGGGCCGCGCGTTCGGCCGAAATGCCGGCCGTGCCCGCGCCGATCACGGCCACGTCGCATCGCAGATCGTTGCCGCTGCCTGTCTCGCCCATTCCCGTTCCTTTCCTGTCCACCCAGACAGAACAAGCCCGGCGCGTCGGGGTTCCTCGCAGCGTCGGTGGGCTTGCAGGCCCGGCCGGAGCGGGATCGCGGCGAGGCGGCTTAGCCGCCGGTCGCGCGCAGCGCAGTCCAGGCGGCGCGGAGACCGTTCAGCGTCATCTCTTCGGCATCCGCCCGGTGCGGGGCCGCGCCCTGCGCAAGCAGCGCCTCGGCATAGGCATCGCCCGGCGAATCCGATGCGACGATCGCCACGTCCTGACCCAGCCAATAGGGCCGGGCGGCGGCAAGTTCGATCCCGATCAGCAGACCGGACAGACGTGATCGCGCGACAACCGGCGCCAGCCCCGTCAGCAGGGATTGCGCCCGCAGCGAGAACAGGTCCGAGGCAATCGCCGCCGGCCGCGACATGGCATGGGCGACCGCATCCGCGAAGGCGCCCGAATCGTGGCCGGCGGAGCCGACGGAATGGCGCAGCACCGAATGTCGCGACAGCAGCGCGAAGATTTCGCCGGTCATGAAGCTGCGAAAGCTGACGACCTCGCCGGCGCTGACATGAACCCATTTGCTATGCGTGCCGGGCAGGCACAACACGCCGTCGAAACCGGGGTGGGCGGCAAGATAGCCCGCGATCTGGGTTTCTTCCCCGCGCATCACGTCGGCAGGGCCGGCCTGGGACAGGCCGGGCAGGATGAATACCCGCAGGCGCGGATCGCCGGGCGAGGGTCGCGCCGCGTCGGCGATGGTGCCGGGCGGGCAGGGAACCGCGCGATAGGGCGCCTCGACCCAGCCTTGCCGGGCACCGGCCATGCCGCAGCAGATGACCGGGACCCGGCTTGCGGCCGGCAGCGACGATCCGATCAGGCCCAGCAATGTGGATTCGTAGTCGCCCGGCCCGATCTGGCCCATGCCGCTGTCGCTGCGGATACGATCCAGCAC
>Ga0163108_10003153_pt1 | contig 11780 bp, 10 predicted proteins | sample Fk1155metaG_FD_109644 | JGI IMG/M metagenome (GOLD analysis project Ga0163108, IMG submission 109644) | Marine microbial communities from the Central Pacific Ocean - Fk160115 155m metaG | ecosystem: Environmental > Aquatic > Marine > Oceanic > Photic zone | place: The Central Pacific Ocean...
CGATATTGTTGATGAAAAAATAGATAAAAAAGTTTCTAGAACAAAAAATAGACCTATTGCTTCTGGTTCGTTAAGCAGAAGTACTGCCTGGATGTATGTTTTAATTTTGTGTTCCCTGGCCTTTTTAGTTTTGATTCAATTTAATTTTTTAACTATATGCCTCGGGATGTTTTCGATGATATTTGCATTCTCTTATCCTTTTATGAAAAGATATACATACTGGCCACAATTATTTTTAGGCTTCACATTTAACTGGGGGATATTAATGGCTTGGACCTCTATAACAAATGAAATCTCTTATTTGCCAATACTTCTTTATATAGGAGCCATATTTTGGACACTAGGGTATGACACCATCTACGGTGTACAAGATATTTCAGATGACGAGATAATAGGAGTAAAATCTACAGCAATTAAATTTAAAAATAATCTTAACTTATTTATAATAACTTGTTATTTGGTAAGTTCAATTGCAATAATGTTTGTTATGATAAATTTAAAAATTGACTATTCATCAATCTTTTTAATATTTTTTATATTTACTTTATTTTACCAAATCAAAATTTTTCAAATTAATAATGCCTCTAGTTGTTTGAAAGCTTTTAAAACAAACAATTTATCTGGTTTTATGGTTTTTTTGAGTTTTTTCTTATTAGCTATTAAAATTTAATGAAGTTAAATGAAGTCATAACTATTGTAAAAAGATTGTACAGAGAGTACACCAAAAAATATTTGGGTAGAATAATTTTGGCTTTAACTTTGTCTGTAGTTGTTGCCGGATCAACTTCTGGGATTGCATGGCTGCTAGATCCTGCCGTCAAAAAAATCTTTATTGACCAAGATAGAACGTTTGCTATTTTTATTCCGGTTTTGGTAGTTCTTGCCTTTGCAGGTAAAGGTATCTCTTTATATTTTGCAAGACTAATTGTGATTGTTCTAGGAAATAGAATAAAGCAAGCTCTTCAAAATAAAATGACTGATAATATTTTGTTATCAGATTCTCAAACAATAGAATCTAAACATACCGGAAAATATATATCTACATTTTTATATGATGTTAACATGGTTCAAGAACTGGTAAGTACAGGTATCCTAAATATCATGAAAGACAGTTTGACCCTTATCACTTTACTCTGTCTGATGTTCTATCAAAATTGGAAGCTAGCAATATTTTCTCTGATCATGATGCCTTTGGCCGCTACAGTTGCAAAATCTCTTGGAAAGAGAATGGGAAAGGCTGCTACCGCAAGTGTTATTTCATCGGGGAATTTTACTACACTGATCTCAGAAATTTTAAGAGGTTCAAAAATAATAAAAATCTATCAAAGAGAAGATTTTGAAAAAAATAGAAGTTCTGAAGCAATTAAACATTTAACTGACACTCAAATTAAAATTGGAAAAATTCAAATTAGAGCCGCACCTATCATGGAAACTTTAACAGGATTTATGATAGCGGGTTTCATTTATTATTCAGGAATTCTAATTTCCAAAGGTGAAATTGGTATAAACAATTTTTTTTCATTTCTTGCCGCCATGATGCTTGCTTATCAACCGGTAAGGTCATTAGCTACAGTTAACATGCTGATTTATCAAGGGGCTGCTGCCGCTCAAAGAGTTTTTAAAATAATAGATAGAGAAATTCAAATAAAGGATGGTATTAAACTTCCAGAACTTAAAGTTAACAAGTCTAACATAAAATTCGAAGATGTAAGCTTTCAGTATCTAACTGGAAAGGAAAGGGCTATAAAAAATATAAGCATTGATATTGAAGGAGAAAAAATTACTGCACTTGTTGGACATAGTGGGGCAGGCAAAAGTACAATATTAAATTTAATACCAAGATTTTATGAACCTCAAAACGGAAAAATAGTTCTTGATGGTCAGGAAATAAATAAAGTCTCCCTAAAATCATTAAGGAATAAAATATCTTTAGTAAGCCAGGATGTGATCCTTTTTGATGATAGTGTTGAAAATAATATTAAATATGCAAAATTAGATGCAAAAGATAACCAAATAAAAGAGGCCTGCAAGCTTGCTGCTGCTGACGAGTTTATTGAAAAATTACCTGAAAAATATAAAACTATAATTGGTGAAAATGGTGTTCGTCTTTCTGGTGGACAAAAACAAAGAATATCAATAGCAAGAGCTATATTAAAAAACTCTCCAATAATTTTGTTGGATGAAGCAACTTCTTCATTGGATGCTGAATCAGAAGAAAAAGTTCAAAATGCAATATTTAATTTGACAAAGAACAGAACAACATTGGTTATAGCGCATAGATTATCGACTATAAATAAAGCAAACAAAATTATTGTAATGAAAGAAGGAGAGGTTCTTCAGTCTGGAGCTCATAACGAATTACTAAAAACCTCAAAGGAGTATGAGAATCTTTATAGAAAACAGATAGTGCATTAGGCATGTTAAAAATATTTTACAATTTTTTAATAATACTTCTCTATATTCCATATATATTTATAATTTTTTTTCGTAGATTTATTAACAAAGAGCATAATAAAAAGTATAAAGAAAAAATTTTTACTAGTAATTTTAAAAGACCAGAAGGACTTCTGCTTTGGTTTCATGTGGCTAGCATTGGTGAATTTAAAAGCATCCTGCCAATAATTGATTTTTATTTAAAACAAAATATAAAAAATAATTTTCTTATTACGACAGTAACCTTGAGTTCTTTTAATGAACTGAAAAAAAAGTATGGCTCAAACAATAGGGTTTATCACCAATTTCTGCCATATGATTTTAAATTCCTAATTAATGATTTTTTCAAAAATTGGAGACCGGACATTGTTTCATTTGTAGATTCTGAAATATGGCCAAATTTTATTTTAAAAATTAAGGAAGAGAAAATTCCTTTTGTATTACTAAATGCTAGAATAACTAAAAGAAGCTTTCTTAGATGGAATATTTTAGAAAAACTCTCTAATGAAATCTTTAAGTCTTTTTCCCTTTGCATATCTTCAAATAAAAATACTTCTGACTATTTAAAAATTTTGGGAGCACAGAATATAAAATATTTTGGAAATATAAAATTCTGTTCTACTGTAGAAAATAAAGCAAGCGAAAATGAACAATTTAAATCAATTTTAAATAAAAAAGTCTGGTGTGCTGTCAGCACACATGCAAATGAAGAAAATTTTTGTGGAAAGGTTCATGGCATCGTAAAAAAATCAGAAAAAGAAGTTTTAACCATTATAATACCTAGACATATTCACAGAATAGAAAGAATATTTTCAATCTTAAAAGATTTTGGTTTCAAAGTTCAGATAAAGAATGAAAATGACTCCATTGATAGTACTGTCGATATTGTTTTGGTTAACTACTACGGAGCTGTTTCAAAGTATCTAAAATATTTTAAGCAAATATTTATTGGAAAATCTATGTTAAAAAAGTTTGAAAATACTGGAGGACAAAATCCTATAGATGCTGCAAAAATGGGCTGTTATATATATCACGGACCATACGTCTATAATTTTGAGGAAATTTATCAATATTTAGATGAATCTAAATTGTCTGAAGAAATTAAAAGTCCCAAAAATTTAGCGGATAAGTTGGTTAAAAATTTTACTCTAGACTTGCAGTCTAATAGTGAAAAAATAAAAAAATTAGATATTTATAGTAATAAAATTTTTGATAACGTAATTAACGAATATGATAAGTTTATTAAATGAAAATTTTAAAGCCTAAATTTTGGGATCAAAATTATTACACTCTTTTATCTATATTTTTATTTCCTTTTTCGTTGATTTATAAATTTATCATTTTTCTAAGAAAAATAACTGTAACTAAAAAAAAGTTTTCTATTCCTGTAATATGTGTTGGAAATATATATATTGGTGGAACGGGCAAAACACCTGTTTCATTAAAAATTTGTAAAATTTTAAAAGAACTTGATCAAAATCCAGTAATAATAAAAAAAAATTATAAAAATCATGCAGATGAAATATCTCTAATAAAAAAACACAATAAAATTATAACATCAAAAAAAAGAGGTGATGCGATTGATCAAGCCATAGAAAAAAATTTCAATTTTGTTGTGTTAGACGATGGATATCAGGACTTAAGTATAAAAAAAAATTTAAGTATTATTTGTTTTCACGGTAAACAAAAATTAGGAAATGGACACCTTATTCCTGCTGGCCCACTTAGAGAGAGCTTAAATACATTAAAGAATTGTCAAATTGTTTTGATAAATGGAAAGAAAGATATAGAATTTGAACAAAAGCTAAAAAAATATAACTCTAAACTAGATTGTTTGTATTTTAATTATTATTCAAAGAATATAGAAAATTTTAGTAATAGAAAATTAATAGCATTTGCAGGTATAGGTAATCCTCAAAATTTTTTTGATTTCTTAAAAGAAAATCATTTGAATGTGGTGAAAGAAATACATTATCCTGATCATTACGAGTATAGTGAAAAAGATCTTGAAAATTTAAATAAATTAGAAAATAGGTACAAAGCTAAATTAATTACTACAGAGAAAGATTATTTAAGGATTAACTCTTTTGTTAGAAAAAAATTTGACTGTATTAAGGTGGAGTTAAGATTCGAAAATGAAGAGGTTTTTAAAAATAGCATTAAAAAACTTATCGTATGAAAATTATTAAATACATAGTTGAAGCTATATTTATTTATTTTATATTTATCATAATAAAAATTGTAGGATTAAATTTAGGAAGAAAAATTTCTTCATATTTTTTTTTAAATACAGGACTTTTATTCAGGTCAAAAAAATTAATAAAACAAAACATCATTAATGCTCTCGGAAATATCTCTGAATCCAAAATAGAAAACATAATAACATCTATGTGGAAAAACTATGGTTCAACTTTTGCAGAATATGTTTATTTAAAAAAATTTCGTTTAAACAAATTTTCAAATCCACATATTCATATATCTGGACAGGAAATACTTGATGAAATTTTAAAATCTAATAAACCAGCTATTTTTGTTTCTGGTCATTTCGCTAACTTTGAGTTAATGGCTATGGAGCTAGATAAATACAATATAAATTTAGCTGCAATTTACAGACCTCTAAACAATTTTTTACTAAATCCTTATATGGTTTTTCTTAGAAAAAAATACATTTGTAAAAATCAGATAAAAAAAGGTCTGGGCGGAGCTAAACAAGTAATTGATTGTATAAAAAAAAAACATAGTATAGCATTAATGGTTGATCAAAGACTGGGTGAATCCGATAGATATCCTTTTTTTAATAAGCCGGCACACACAACAACTTTACCGGCTCAACTGGCTCTAAGATTTGGTTGTAATATTATTCCAATATACTTAAAAAGAGATGAGAATAATTTTTTTAAAATGGAAATTTTAAAACCAATTGAAATAAATAAAACAGACAATCTAGAGAACGATAAAAAAACAATAACAATAAAAATCAACCAAGTAATTGAAAATATGATACTAAGAAATCCAGAACAATGGATTTGGACTCATGGAAGATGGAAATAATTATTTTTTCGACTTAATTTGTTCAAACCTTGTCTTGGCCTCTTTGGGCGAGTAATAGGCCTCTTGTAGCTCAACATTCCAATACGTGAGTTCATTGAGAGGTATATTTTTTCCAGAAACAGCACAAACCACGTAATCTCCTTTTTTAATAATTTCAAAATTATTTGACTGAAATTTAAGTTTTGCTTTAATTCCGTTCATGCTAATTTGACCATAAATATATCTATAATATATGAATTTAGCTGTCATAGGAAGTGGTGGGCGAGAACATTCAATCTGCTATAAACTAAAGCAGTCAAAAAGAATAAAAAAGTTGGTTTGTATACCTGGAAATGCTGGTACGAAAAATATAGCAGAAAATGTCAATGTAGATATCCTAGATTTTAATGAGGTTTACAAGACAATCAAAAATTATAATATTGATATTGTTGTTGTTGGTCCGGAACAGCCATTGGTCGATGGTATTGTAGATTTTTTAAGCAAAAAAAAGATAAGGGTTTTTGGTCCCGATAGATTTGCTTCTCAATTAGAAGGTTCTAAAGCATTCATGAAAAACCTGTGTAAAAAAAACAATATCCCTACTGCAGAGTTTGGGGTTTTTGATGATCTTGATAGTGCGGTTAATTTTTTGATAAAAAACAAAATGCCTATAGTAGTAAAAGCTGACGGTCTTGCCGCAGGAAAAGGTGTAACCATTTGCAAATCTATTGAGGAAGCCAAAGAAAAAATTAAAGAAATTCTAGATGGGAAATATAAATCTTCGAGAAAAGTAGTGTTAGAAGAGTTTCTAGAGGGAGAAGAGTTGAGCTATTTCTCTGTGGTTGATAAAAATTCTTATCAATTTTTCGGATCAGCCCAGGACCATAAAAAAGTTGGAGAAGGAGATACCGGTCCTAACACTGGAGGTATGGGAGCATATTCTCCATCAAATTTATTGACTGATAAACTTGAAGAAAAGATAAAAAAAAGAATTATAAACCCAACATTGAAAGCGATGGAAAATTTTGGACATCCCTATAGGGGATTTTTATATGCGGGCCTAATGATTTCCAAGGGAGAGCCTTATTTGATTGAATACAATATTAGAATGGGTGATCCGGAATGCCAGGTTCTGATGATGAGGCTAAAAACAGATCTACTGGAGCTTATAGATCATGCTACCAAAAATGAATTAAATAATTTTAAAATTGAATGGAGCAAAGATAGTTGCATAACAATTGTTTTGTGTGCAAATGGCTATCCTGGAAAATATATTAAAAATAGTGAAATAAAAAATCTATCGGACATTACCCAAGATGAAAATAGCCAAATTTTCCATGCAGGAACTTATGAAAAAAATAAAAAAATATTTTCAAATGGTGGGAGGGTATTAAATATAACATCCTTGGGAAAAAATCTCATTGAAGCTAGAAATAAATCTCTATTGGATTTAAAAAAAATAAAATGGAATGATGGATTTTTTAGAAAAGATATAGGCTGGAGAGCTATAAAAAAATGAGAATAGTAAGTGGTAAATTTAAAAATAAAAAACTCTATTTTCCAAAAAATTTAAAGACAAGACCTTTAAAGGATAGTGTAAGAGAAAATATTTTTAATATACTGGAGCATTCAAATAACATTAATGCTAAAATAAAAGATGCTTGCATTATGGACCTATATGCTGGCACAGGTTCTTTTGGTCTTGAATGCTTGTCCAGGGAAGCTTCTCAGGTCCTTTTTGTTGAGAGCGATGAAGATGCTTTAATAAATTTAAAAAAAAATATTAAGAATTTGAAACTTGAGAATCAAGCGGCTGTCTATTCTAAAGATGTTTTGGAATTCTTTGAAGATTCAAATCTAGAAAAAAAGATTGATCTGGCCTTTTTAGACCCTCCTTACGCAAATGAAAAATATATAGAAATTATAAAAATAATAAAAAAAAATGACATCCTAAGCAAAAAACACATTTTGATACTACACAGAGAAAGAGGTTCTAACAAAAATTTACTTGATAAATTAAATATTGTTGAAAATAGAATTTATGGTCGTTCGGAAATTTTTTTTTTAAAACTTTTTTGAAGCTAAAAATTTTTTCGTTAAAACTTTAACCTTCTCAACTGCTGGCTGATCAAAAGGATTTACTTTCATGGTTTTCCCAAGAATAATCGTTTCTAAAATAAACGATAAAAACAATTTTCCAAGAGTATCTTCGTTAAATTTTTTAACAATTATCTCTCTAAAAGGATTTTTATTTTGTTTCAAAACTTCTATAAAAGCATCCTTCTGTGATATTTTAATATCATGATAGTTTTTTTTATTCAGATAGCTCATATTTTTCCCAAAAAAATTGGAATTTATCTTTAAATTCTTTGTTTTTTTTGAGCTAAAAACATAAAACATTTTATCTCTTGGTCCATCCAAATATAATTGCAACAAACTATGGTGATCCTTTGGGGCATTAGAAATAACTGGCATAAATCCCTTTTTATTTTTTCCCAAACTCTCTGCAAGAAGTTGCTGGCACCAAAATAGAAAATCATTTAATTCCGGCACATAGTTAAAAAGAATTAACGTTTTATATTTTTTTACATTTAATTTTGAGATTCTTCTTTCAGAATTTGAAAGAAACTTTCTGTTGTTTAATAGTTTAGGAAGATTTTTTTTAAAGTTTCGAGGATTGAATCCCATTAAATAAGCCGGGAGCATTCCTGCTTCTGAAAAAACAGAATATCTGCCTCCAATAGATGGTTTGTGTTTAATAAAATTAAATCCTTGATTTCGCGCAAAACTACATAAAAAATTATTTTTATTCTCAGATACAACTATGGTGTTTGATTTTTTTAAAAAGGATTCAAAATAGCTTAAATTTATTATTGTTTCATTTGTGTTGCCTGATTTTGATATAATCAAAAAAAGAGTTTTAGACATATTGTATTTTCTTTTAATTTTATTCAAAAATATTTGGTCAAGATTGTCTACAAAAATAAATTTTTTTTTAATCTTATGTTTTAAAAAAGAATAAATGGCTTTTGCCCCAAGAATAGAGCCTCCCATTCCTATCACTGTTACTGTTTTAAATTTTCTAAATTTTTTAATATCTTTAAAATCAAAGCTATACTGTGAGTTTGGCAAAAAAGACTTAAAAAGATTACTATTTTTTTGATTCAATTCATCAATAACTTTTTTAGCTGATATCATTTCAGTTCTTTTTTCTCAATTCTTTCAAAATTGCATTTTCTAAAGCACCTGGATTTTGTGAACTACTTTGCGTTTTTTTGGAACCAAGAGATATCTCGGTTGAACTTCTGCTGTCTTTTTCTTTAGTTTTAGGTAAAGGAAGTTCCTCATATTCGGGTGGCAAAACAAGTGGATCTTTCTTTTTTATAAGAAATTCATCTGTGTTGAGTACTTTTTCGCCGCTCATTGTTTTTTTAAAATTATTCCAACCACTGCAACTATTTAAAATAATTAAAATTGAAAAAAAGAAAAAATATTTTTTTAAATAATTCATGATTTTTTTTTAACAAAAAATTCCTTAATTATCATAAGAAAAATTCCTATGGAAATAAAAATATCAGCAACATTAAAAGTAAACCAATGATAAGTTCCAATATGAAAGTCAATAAAGTCAGGAACAGCAAAATAAGTCAACCTATCAAATAAATTTCCAACTGCACCACCTACTATGAGTGCAATTATAAATTTTCCAGCGTTATCAGATATAACCATTAGATAGATTAAATATATGATTATTAACAAAATTAAGGCAGATATTAAATGATATATCGTAGTAGCGTCAAAACTTAATAAGCCAAAACCTATTCCTCTATTCCAATTTAGAGTAATGTTCAAAAAGTCATTAAGAAATAATTCCTTCTGTTTGGCTTCTATTAATTTTACAACATATATTTTTGATAATCTGTCCAAAATAAAAATAGCAAGTATTAGGACAAAACTATAAATATCAATTTTTTGGAATTTTATTTTATTGAAGAACATCTAGAACATTTGCCTTCCTTGACTTCTTTAACAATTTTCCAACACCTAGAGCATTTTGTGCCTTTAGCTTTTTTTACAAATACAGAAATATCCTGTTCTTTAGAGATATTTTGAATCACATTTGATGTAATAAAAAATTCTTTTGAATCTATTTCTTTTAAAATATTAAACTCAGATTTTGGCAAAGTGATTTCAACATCTGCTTCAAGACTTGATCCAATCATTTTACTTGATCTCTTTTCTTCTATTGCAATATTAACTTGTTGTCTTACGTTTAAAAGTTTTTCCCATTTTTTAGATAAAGCATCATTTTTCCAATTATTAGGTATTGTAGGAAAATTTTCCTCATGAATGCTTGTTTTTTTATCTTTTTGAGCCAATTCAGTAATTTCTTCAGTGGTAAACGAAAGAACTGGAGCATACCACTTGATCAAACACTCTAAGACCATGTTGAGTAAAGCAACACAAGATTTTCTTTTTTTTGAATTTAAGTCATCACAATATAAGACGTCTTTTCTTATATCAAAATAAAATGAAGACAGGTCTAGGGCACAGAAATTCAAAAGATCTTTTTGAAGTTTATGAAAATTATAATTTTTTAAATTATTTGCAATTTCTATATTTAAAATAAAGAGCTTGTGTAAAATTAATTTTTCAAGCTCAGGAAAGTCGTCATACTTTATTTTTTTAAAATCTTTTAGACTAAAATCATCTTTCAAATTACCCAATATAAATCTAAAAGTGTTTCTGATTTTTCTGTAAGACTCTGCGTGCTGCTCTAATATGGAGTGATCTATTCTTAAGTCCTCAGCATAATCTGAAGAGGCGACCCATAATCTTAGAATATCCGCACCATATTTTTTCAAAATTTCTTCTGGAGAAATAATGTTGCCTGAGGATTTTGACATTTTCATTCCTTTTCCATCGACAACAAAACCGTGGGACAAAATACTATCAAAGGGAGCTCGACCTCTAGTTCCGCATGATTCTAGAAGGGATGAATGGAACCAGCCTCGGTGTTGATCGGAGCCTTCAAGATACATAGACGCAGGCCATTTCAAATCTTTTCTCTTCTCTAAAACGAAAGAGTGTGTCGAACCGCTATCAAACCAAACTTCGACTATATCGCTTGATTTTATATAATCTTCCTTTTTATATTTTTTTCCTAAAAATTTTTGCGGATCATCATAAAACCAACAATCGGATCCTTCTTTTTCATAAATCTTAGCTATATTTTCCACAACTCCAGAATCTCTTAAAGGCTCGTTTGTCTTTTTGTTTACAAAGATTGGCAATGGAACCCCCCACGATCTTTGTCTCGAAATACACCAGTCAGGACGAGTCTCAATCATGGCCCTTATTCTTGCTTTTCCTTTTTCTGGATAGAATGCAGTCTGGTCAATAGAATCTAAAGCTTTCTTTCTCAGTTTGTGACTTTCCATTGAAATAAACCACTGGGGTGTTGCTCTGTGCACAAGAGGTGCTTTGGATCTCCAAGAATGGGGGTAGCTATGAACTAGGGTGCCGCTTCCCAAGAGATTTTTTTGTTCTTGTAAATTTTTTATAATAATTTCATCTGCTTTAAAAACATGCGTTCCCTCAAAAACGGGTATGTTTTTTGTGTATCTGCCATCATTATTGACTGTTTCAACAGCTTTCATTCCGTGTTTTAAACATAAGTTAAAATCATCTGGACCGTGACTAGGGGCACAGTGAACAATTCCGGTACCTTGTTCTAAAGTTACAAAGTTTGCTTCAAACATTGGAACATCAAAGTTATATCCTAGATTTTTAAATGGATGCGAACATACGATATTTTTGAACGCATCACCTTTAAAAGATTTTAAAATTTTAAATTTACCTATTGAACAGCTTTCTATTACAGAATTGACTAGTTTTTCAGCAACAATGATCTTTTTGTTATCAAATTCTAAAACAGAATAGTTTATATCTTTATTATAGGCTAAGGCCTTATTTGCTGGAATTGTCCAAGGTGTGGTTGTCCAAATAATAATTGAAGCGTCTTTTAAAAAATCTTTATCTGATTTTTTTATCTGAAACGCCGCGTATATAGTGTTTGATTTATGATCTTTGTATTCTACTTCAGCGTCTGCTAGTGCTGTTTTTTCTACCGTAGACCACAATACAGGTTTGAATCCCCGGTAAAGACTGCCTTCTAAAAGAAATTTTCCCAACTCTCTTACAATTTGAGCCTCTGCATCAAAGCTCATGGTAGAATAATAGTTATCCCAGTCACCTATAACGCCTAGCCTTTTAAATTCTTTTTTGTGAATACCAATCCATTTTTCTGCAAACTC
>Ga0163108_10003154_pt1 | contig 11778 bp, 12 predicted proteins | sample Fk1155metaG_FD_109644 | JGI IMG/M metagenome (GOLD analysis project Ga0163108, IMG submission 109644) | Marine microbial communities from the Central Pacific Ocean - Fk160115 155m metaG | ecosystem: Environmental > Aquatic > Marine > Oceanic > Photic zone | place: The Central Pacific Ocean...
AGAGAAAGAAACATAATCCAATCATTTACTAATAATGAGAAGAGCATAGGGTTGGGTGGAAATTATTACCCTTCAGACAATCTAAAATTGAACATGATGGTAAGTAAGCATGAGTCCACGAGTTGGGTTAACTGGTTAGGAGACAATAAGATTGGTATTTTCCCGCTTGATCGTTTCTCAGTCAGAGTTAATGCCTCTTGGTTTCCAAAAGAACAACATGAGTTACGTATTAAATTTCAAGCCACTGTTATGGAAGCTGAGACCGGTGTCGAGTGGTTGGCAGACACTGCCGGTAACTTGAATTCAACCGATGCATCAGTTGCTGGGTTTGATCTTGGGCAATTGGCCTTCCAGATCAGGTATAAATATGAAATTAGCCCACTGTCCCATTTCTATGCAGTCTATACTCGAGGAGGTAGACATTATGAAGATGATGATACGAGTGTCAGTGAGATAATTAGTGGAACCTGGGACAACCCACAAGAAGACAGATTTACATTGAAGCTGAGAATGAAGTTTTAATATAAATTAATAGGATTATTAATTGCAATCACTAGAAACCATATTCCTGAGGACGCACAAAAGGTGGTTAGACCATGATAAAACTGGTTGTTAGTCTTTAAAAGCTTCTCAAAAAAGAAAATGGTAAAAACCACCATGACCAATTGCATAAAAATAACCCAATTTCCAAAAATATAATAAGCGACTACTGTATTAAGTGCTCCAATAATGCTGGTCGGTAGGAAAACATATCGTCTTTTAATGTAAAAAATAGGGGTCGCAATCATAAAGAAGATAGCAATAATTTTAATCCAAACATTTTGCCCGACTAAGCTAAGAAGAATTAGAGCCTGACCAATTAGAATCGAGAATGTAAACAACCCATCGATTGTGCTAAAACCATTACCACTTGCAGACTCTGCAGTGACGTACCAATCATCAATATGATTTTGAATTATCTCAAATAAACTACCAATGATTAGAATACCTATTGCAAGAAATAACAATTCAACATTAAAAATGTGTTCTTCTAAGAGAAATCTATTTTTATTGATAACTGGAATGAGTGCCAATGGGACTAAGAGTGCATAAAGATGAACAGGTAAAACCCAAATTGCAGTTTTTACTGGAATTTTAATCATGGTATTTTAAAGTTACCACTCGCCTATATTTTTCATAGAAAGCCATGGTTCTTGCGGTAAAAGAGCTTCTCCCTTTTGCAGTAACTCAATTGATATATTATCTGGTGATCTAATGAATGCCATATAACCATCTCTGGGGGGACGATTTATGATCACTCCTGATTTTAATAAATGAGCGCACGTTTCATAAATGTTTTCTACTGCATAAGCCAAATGACCGAAGTTTCTTGAACCATCTCCCAAGTTGTCACCATCCCAATTATAGGTTAATTCTATTTGAGCAGACTCATCATCAGGAGCAGATAAGAATATAAGAGTGTATCTACCGTGATCATTGTTATATCGCCTCACCTCTTTCAACCCTAATTGACTGCAGTAAAAATTGAGCGATTCTTCAATATCACTAACTCTAATCATTGTATGTAAATATTTCATTATAAGTTTTATGCTGATCTAAAAAGGAGATGATCATGCAATTTCATTAACTGTAGCAAGAAAATCATCTAGTGTTAAACGATCAGGTTATGAAGTATTATTATTGGAATTATGTTGCGCTCATCTATTATCTTTTCACTGATACTTTTTATGTCTTTTGATACTTTAAACTCTGAGCCTGATAAGGCTGCTAAAGACTTTGCCATTGTTATTCATGGAGGAGCAGGCTGGAGTCGTAATATTTCAGATGAGAAACAGAAAGCAATTCAAGAGGGTTTAAAACAAGCCTTATCAGCGGGCTATTCAATACTGGAATCAGGAGGTTCAAGCTTAGATGCTATAGAGGCAGCCATTATGATTCTTGAGGACAACATTAATTTTAATGCTGGCAAAGGATCTGTTTACAATTCTGCCAAAAAACAAGAAATGGATGCTTCGATTATGGTTGGGGATTCTCAGCAAGCAGGAGCAGTTGCTTCTGTGAGTAGAATTCGGAACCCAATCAAGTTGGCACGGTATGTGATGGAAAACACTAAACATGTGATGATGGTTGGAGAGGGCGCTGAAAAAATTGCAAAGGAAGGAGGATTTGAACTAGTCAATCCAGATTACTTTACCTCTATCGAGAATCTAGAACGGCTCAGAGTCACACAAGAAAAGGAAAAATTAGGCACTGTAGGTGCTGTGGCTCTTGATCAGAGCGGAACAATAAGTGCTGGAACCTCAACCGGTGGAATGACTAATAAAAAGCCTGGAAGGATTGGTGATTCGCCAATTATTGGTGCTGGAACTTGGGCACAAAATAATGTTTGTGGAGTATCCGGTACAGGACATGGCGAATTTTTTATTCGATACAATGTGGCTAGAGAGATCTGTGCCAGAATAGAATATCTTGACCAGTCAGTTGAGAAAGCTTCATCTGAATTGATTCAAGAATTGAAAGATCGAGGGGCTGATGGAGGAGTCATTGTTTTGGATGCAAACGGAAATGCATCTATGGTTTTTAATACAGGTGGTATGGCAAGAGCCTATAAGAATTCTAAGGGTGATCAAATTGTCACAATTTATTAAATTTTATAATATATTCTATTCACTCATTAAATAATTAGAAAAAGGAGATCATCAATGAGAAATACCTTGTTATTAAGTTTATTCATATTGTCCTCAAATGTATTTGCAGATGGCCATGAACAAACTCAGACTATGCAAAATACTTATATGTTACTTTCAACTTATGAAATTTCTGCAGGTCAAAACCCTGCTGAGTTAGAAAAAGAATTAGTCCAATTGCAAAAAGATCAGGAAGTTGATGGTTATAACGACTGTGGTTTATATCGTCACTGGTATGGTGGCGAAAGAGCTTTTTATGCGTATTGTTTTTTCACAGATTTTGATCAGCTGGACGCTATTCATAAAGCGGCTGAAGCTAATGAAGATCGAATGGGAATCACTCAGAATTATTCATCACACACCGACCACATTCTAGAAGTACAAAAGGTTAACCTTAAAGAAGCACCCACAAATCTGCTGTGGATGCAATGGGAATTTGGGCCCTACTTAACACATGCTGAAAGACAGGACAGAGCTGATTTATTATTTGATGCCTTCAATAGGGCTTTTGGTGGTTGTAATCTTTATGTTCATTCTTGGGGTCCTAGCATGGGGCATTATATTGATTGTGGATTTGAGAATTTTGCAGACTTTGGAACCAAACATAAAGCCATCAACAAAATTCTAGCAGAAGAACTTGCCACAGCAGATCTAGATTTATTGTCTCACTCAGATGATTTACTGATTTTGATTCAGGATTAAATAATAATAATTTGGATCAATACTATGGTTGAAGCGGAGTAGATATTTGCACCTAGTCAAAAACACAGTTTTATTTTCTCTTGGTTTGTGCCTATTGTTCCTTGTAATATTTTTTGCTAGGAACACTTATATTCCAGCTACTGGGTATACTCCTGCAGTACTTTTAGATCGGCAAGGGGACCCTATTTCATTAAAAGAAAAAGATAACCCGGTAGTTGTATTGTCTGGCTGGGGCACTCCTGAAGGCTTTAATAAAGCCTATGACGATTATCTTTACTGGAGAACCTCAGGAGGAGAAAGAGTAACTTCACCCAATCAAGCTTGCACTCAATGGCATGTTGGTTCTTTTCCATTCCAAGTAGAAATATCTAGATTACCTTTTGCGGTAGGCAAAAAGGTAAAAGGAATGGAGAGGCTTTGGGATAGTGCGGGCGCTTATAGGATTAGTGAAGACAAACAAAGCTATGTACCTGTGGTCAATAATAGAGCAGGCGACTTTCCTTTTGCAGGAGGAGACGCTCCAACACTTTATAAACAAGATCTTGATGGTATAGAAGTGATTGCTATGAAAGATTATGTTCCTGCTTCTGCTTCGTCAGATACAGGGGGGTTCCCTCTAACCCGTTACACACCTGACCCCAGGAATGGTGAAGATTATTTAGAAGGAATTTTTCTCATTAAACAACCCAATGGGATTCATGATTATTATGAGATAGACAAAGCTTACAAGGCGAGAGTTGCTGGAATGATGGGTTGGGATCTAGACGCACCAGTCTGGTACCCTGATTATGATGCAGTTGAAGGAGTTCAAGATCCTTTTATAGAGAACTGGATTGGAGAATACTTTAGTGAGAAAATTAAAGTTACAGAGGGTTTTTATTCCAATGTCCCTGGCCAAACAAAACATCTTAAAGACACGATGCCTCGTGTTGCTAGAAACGGCTATAGAAATATTATCCTAGCCAAACCGATAACTGATCATAATGTCTATGCAAATAATTTCTGGGATCTTCATCTTTCATTACAGTCTTTGTGCAGAGCTCAATTTGATGTTGAAGATTTTAATATCAATCAAGTGAGGATGTATGGGAGAACCCCTGAATACAATTATATGATGCATCAAAACTTAGAACGTCATTTAGATCATATTGAACCAGGCAGTGAGGTTTCAGTTATCTACACGACATTTGGCTTACCATGGCCTGGGTCTAATCCGATTGGTCCCATGTCAAATGCGGCTCCATTTATCAATGAAGTGTTCCATGAAAATGCTTATTTAAACTTTCTAAGCTTTAAAAGATACATTGAGCAGAATGAAAATGATCATAAAATTACCTTCCTTAAGACCGGAGGTTCTGGAACCGAGGATTCGAGAACAAATAATCTATATTCTTATGCATTATTCAGTGGAACTCAGTTAGGTTACTCGGAAGATCCTCTTCGTTTTATAAACCTTAGAGAGGCAATTGAAGACGCGATACTTAATCAGAGTAAAAAAGAGGTTATTATTCAATTGTCCCATTGGGGCTTTACCTATTGGGTGTTGATCATCAATATGAGAGAAGCGCTAAATATACCCCTGAACACGATAGAGGAGATACATCAAGGTGAATTAAGGATGACTTGGTGTGAGAAACACAAAGCACCTGGAGATTATGAGCAAGTTCCCGCTGTCAATCATCAATGCCCTGAGGGTTTTACTAGACTCCAGTTGACAGAGGCTTTTGAGGATTATTCGAAAGAAATGGCGATAAATTATGTTAATAGGATTCGAGGGGGAATAGAGCGCCTAAAAATTTATCCAGATTTAGATATTAGTATAGCTGCAGAAGGAGAAGTGACTAAAATTCATGGAGGCACTGTAGAGGTTAAAAGCGGTTCTCTAGCTGGTTCAAAAATGATTATTAGTGCAGACCCGAATCCCAAGAGACCAGAATCCTATAGTTGGGACAATCGATGGAGACCATCAACAGATAAAAACCCCAACACATCATCAGATGCTGTTAGAGCGATAAATGAATATGATAAAACCTCAGATTTTTTAGACAGCGCCAAAGATGATTTTATTGCTGTAATTGGGACTCAAGAAAAAGCCACGCCTACAGCAATGATGCCGATACATCCAAATGCAGTGTCTCAGACTGTATTCTTTGGGCCACACAGAACAATTGTTAATGTACCGGCACAGATTACCATTCCTTATGACAAACAAAAGATATCCAATCCAGAGAACATCAAACCCATTGTTTATAATGAATTGACTAAAGAATTCGAGCTTCATCCTAAAGTTAGAAAGAACTATAAAAATAAAATTGATCTAACAAATGGCACTTATACTTTTGAAACCCAGGCGCTAGGGCAATTTGCTCTAGCAGAAATAAATAATTAAATGATAATGAAAGATGTCACCACAGGCAGTTGTCTTTGTGAGTCTATTAGTTTTGAGATTGAGGGAGCTATATCGAAGGTTTTTTTCTGTCATTGTAAGCAGTGCAGGATGTGGAACGGTCACTATACAGCTGCAGTAGGTATTGAAGAAAATCAACTTAGTTTTTCTAGATCAGAAAACTTAAAATGGTTCTCATCATCAGTAAATGCTGAGAGGGGATTTTGTGGAGATTGCGGATCCTGCCTTTTTTGGAAGGAAAATGGTTCATCTAAAATTTTTGTTTGGGCAGGAACAATTTCAGATCAAGCTAATTTAAAACCTGGAGCTCATATGTATACAAAATTCTCAGGGAGCTATTATCAAATTCCAGAAGATTGTGAGCATTTCTTTGAGGACCTACCTAATTAGAATGCTTTTTAACTCATTAGATCATTAGAAAATCTTTGATATAAAAAAATAATTATTTGACTGAATACTTTTTGCCAATATGCTTTTCATTCCTTTTTTTTGCTAACTCGATTTGTTTTTGTCTTTCTGCAAATCTTTTTTTTCTTTCTTCTGAGTGCATTCCATAACAGTGTGGACAACTAATTCCTTCTTTATATTCATTGCTTTTCAGATCATCATCATCAATAGGCATTCTACAGGCATGACACATGGAATAGTTTCCCTCAAGAAGACCATGTTGTATTGACACACGATCATCAAAAACAAAACATTCGCCATTCCATAAACTGTTTTCTAGGTTAATGTTTTCTAAGTATTTTAGAATTCCACCTTGAAGTTGGAACACTTCTTCAAAACCTTCTTCCAATAAATAAGAAGATGCTTTTTCACACCTAATACCGCCTGTACAAAACATAGCCACCTTTTTTTTATTTTGTTTTTTCATCAGTGGTTTTAATTGCTTCTCAGCCCATAGGGGAAATTCTCTGAATGAGGTTGTTTCAGGATCTACTGAGCCTTGAAAAGTACCAATTGCATGTTCATATTTATTTCTTGTATCAATGACTAACATATTAGGGTCTTGAATAATCTGATTCCATTGCTCTGGAGGAACGTTTGTTCCTGTGATTTGTCCAGGATTTATATTTTTCTTCCCCATTGAGACAATCTCTTTTTTTAGCCTGACTTTCATTCTTTTAAATGTTTCACCCATTGCTTCTGAAAATTTTGGCTCTAAATCTGATAGGTGAATATCTTTTTTTAGTTCTTCAATAGTTGTGAGGACTTCATTATGTGAACCCGAGATTGTTCCATTAATGCCTTCAGATGCCAATAATATGGTTCCAACAATGTTATTTTCTCGACAAATCTTCTCTAAGATAGATTTTTTTTCATGAAAGTTACTCCAATCAATAAATTTATAAAATGAAGCAATAATCTTTTTTTCAGACATTTAAGGATTCTAAAAAGATCTACGTACAGTAAATTCAGCAAGACTAATTAATGCTTCTTTATACTGATTGTTAGGAAGTTGCTTTAGTGCATCAATGGCTTTGTTAGATGATTTTCTAGCTTTTGATTCTGTTAAGGCAAGGGAGCCTGTTTGCTCAATGCAATCTTTTATCTTATTGCAATGGGAGGCATCTTTCTTTGTTATCGCATCACGAATGATTATTTGCATTTCTGGGTTAGCTCTTTCTAAGGCATATATTAAAGGCAGCGTTGGCTTACCTTCAGACAGGTCATCACCAATGTCTTTCCCCATTCTCTCAAATGAAGAGCTATAATCTAGAGCATCATCAATGAGTTGGTAAGCCATACCTAATTCTTGTCCAAAAATATTCAAACTGTTTTCAATTTTATTTGATTGACCAGCTAAGACCGCCCCAATGGTAGCGGCTGATTCAAAGAGTTTTGCTGTTTTTCTATAGATAACATCTAAATACTGTTCTTTGGTTGTGTCTGGATTACCACAGTTAATAAGCTGCATTACTTCACCCTCAGCAATAGTGTTAGTCGCTTCAGACATAATCTCCATTATTCTCATGTGCCCAATTTCAACCATAATTTGAAAGGCTCTTGAATATAAAAAGTCCCCTACAAGAATGGTGGACTCATTGCCAAAATTCTTATGTGCAGTGATTGCCCCTCTTCTGGTATCAGAGTCATCAACCACATCATCATGAAGAAGTGTTGCAGTATGAATAAATTCAATCATTGCAGCAGCTTTTATGGATTCTTTATTATTGGCCTTACCGCATGCTCTATAGGCAAGTAGGACGATTAGAGGTCTTAATCTCTTGCCTCCACTATTAATAATATAGTGTGAAATACTATTAATGAGACCAATATCACTATGCAGTTGATCCTGTATCTCTTTATTCATCGATACCCAGTCCTCTTGGACAAGACTCCTTAGTTCTTCAATCAAACTTTTCGATTGATTAATCTGTTCTATACTTTGAATCATAAATAAAAGTAATTTTATTATTATTACAGTCAGGACAATATAACAAACCCTTAAAATTATTGAATTAAAAAGCTTTAATCTATAGAATTGCCAGATTCTTTGGGTCAAGTGAAGGAAAAGAAAATGTATGCCGTATTTAAATCAGGTGGAAAACAATATCGAGTCAGCAAAGGTGAAAAGCTTAAGTTGGAGAAGTTAGGCACTGAGGTTGGTAAAAAAGTTGTTTTCGACGAAATTCTTTCTGTCGGTGAAGGGAGTAAAATTAATATTGGAACTCCATACCTAGCAAACGCTAGTGTAGAAGCAAAAGTCCTAGAAGAAGGTAAAGGCAAGAAAATTGAAGTGGTGAAATTTAAAAGGCGAAAGAACTATAAGAGGAATTTTGGACATCGACAAACTTATTCTTTGATTGAAATAACGGCCATTAATGTTAAGAAGAAGGCTGCTCCAAAGAAAACAAAGAAGCAAACAGAAAAATAATCTAACGAACCAGGTTAAATATAATGGCACATAAAAAGGCAGGCGGAAGCTCTAGAAACGGAAGAGATTCTGAATCCAAGAGGTTAGGCGTCAAAAAATTCGGAGGGCAATATGTTCGAGCGGGAAATATTATTGTTCGCCAAAGAGGAACTAAGTTTCATCCTGGAAAAAATGTTGGAATAGGAAGGGACCATACTTTATTTGCTAAAATTGATGGTGAATTAAAGTTTGAGAAAAAAGGTCCTCAAATGAAACAGTTCGCGACTGTTAATCCGATTTCTGAATAGTTTATTTTTTATTTATTAATAAAACCCCGCTTTTTTGCGGGGTTTTTTTTATTATAGGTTTTAATCATGAAATTTATAGATGAAGCAATAATTTCTATCAAAGCTGGTGACGGCGGTAACGGAATAGTGAGTTTCCGACGTGAAAAATATATTCCTAAAGGCGGACCAGATGGAGGTGACGGTGGAAACGGGGGAAGTATTATCCTTCAGGCAAACACTAATCTGAATACACTTATAGACTTTAGAGTTAATAACCAGTTTAGAGCAGATTATGGTGAATCTGGAAAATCAAAAAATAGAAGCGGATTAAGTGGTGAGGATTTGGTTATATTTGTCCCATGTGGAACTAAAATCTCAAACCTTGAAACCGGGGAAGAGATTGGAGACCTGCTCAATCAGGGTGACCAATGTTTAGTAGCAAATGGTGGTTATGGTGGAAAAGGCAATGCGCGCTTCAAATCAAGTCGCAATCGAGCACCTCGTCAATCTACAGACGGCTCAAAAGGGGAGAAAAGGAAGCTTCTTTTGGAACTCAATTTATTAGCTGATGTCGGCTTGTTGGGTTACCCTAATGCTGGTAAATCTACTTTTATTAGATGTATCTCAGCAGCTAAACCTAAAGTTGCTGATTACCCATTTACAACATTAAGTCCTAATCTAGGGTTGGTTCGTGTCGATAATGAGAATAGTTTTGTTATGGCTGATGTACCAGGCATTATTGAGGGAGCTTCTGAAGGAACAGGCCTAGGAATAGAATTTTTAAAGCATCTTAGCAGAACAAGTATCTTACTTCATATTGTCGATTTATTTGATCCTCAAGACGTATCAAAAGTATGTGAGAGTATCAAAGCTCTTGTGCTGGAATTAGAAAAGTTTGACAGTAATTTATATGATAAGGAACGATGGTTAGTTTTTAATAAAACTGATTTATTGGAGGATCCACAAGAAAAGATTAGTCAGGTATTGGATAATCTTGGGTGGACAGAACCGGTGTTTGCAATTAGTGCTGTGACTTCAAAGGGCACTGCTGATCTAAGAGATCAGATCATGATGAGATTGAATGAATTATATGAATCGGAAGATTCCGATTAATTTATTTAATTGATTAACTTGATGCCTTTGATTAATTTTCTCTTCTGATTTGCCGCTTTATTTTTATGAATAATGCCTTTTCTGGCAAGAGAATCAATTAGTGGTTGGGCTTTTTTAAACAGCTGCGAAGCCTCGCTTGCATTTTTTTCATCAATTGCTTTAATTACTTTTTTTACAGAGGTACGCATTCTGCTCTTAAGAGCCATATTGTTTTCTCTATGCCTCTCATTTTGCCTAACTCTTTTTCTTGCTGAACTGGTGTTCGCCATTGTTTTTACCTATTCTTTACTCGTGTTATAAAAAAGGGGTGTATTCTTTTATATTTTGTATGTCTTTGTCAATATTATTCGATTATATATAAACGAATCGGTTTCTATATTAACCAATGAGTAGATGGGATAAATTAAGAAATAGTTCATGAATAAACAAATAAATAGAAGTAATAATCTTCTGAAGTCTACTACCACTGTAGGTTTCATGACCTTCTTATCAAGAGTTATGGGTCTGGTGAGAGATATTTGTTTTGCACGTTTGTTTGGCGCTTTTCCTATTATGGATGCTTTTTTTGTTGCTTTCAAAATACCAAATTCTTTTCGTCGTTTTTTTGCAGAGGGCGCATTTTCTAGAGCATTTATTCCTGTTCTTTCTGATTATGAGCAGAATAAAAGTGAACTAGAAACCCAGGAATTGATTGATAAAACATCTGGAACACTTGGTATTATTTTATTTTTAGTTACTTTAGTTGGCGTTTTGTTGGCGCCCTTGCTGATAATTATCTTTGCCCCAGGATTCTTCGAACAACAATCAGAAATTTCTAACCGATATGATATTGCAGTTGATATGTTGCGATTTACATTTCCTTATTTATTATTTATTTCGCTTACCGCTTTCGCAGGTGCAATCCTAAACACAAGGAAACATTTCTGGGCTACAGCTTTGAATCCTGTAATTTTAAATATCGTGTTAATTGTTGCTGCAAGTATTGTGGCACCTAATTCAACTAATCCTGGACGGACATTAGCAATTGCAGTATTTTTAGCGGGATTCATTCAATTGATCTTTTTGCTGCCTTTTTTGAAAACAATGAATCGTCTACCAAAGCCCACTTGGGGGTGGAACGATAAAGGCGTGAGAAGAATTATTAAACTTATGATCCCTTCAATGATTGGTAGTTCAGCTTCTCAGTTTAATTTATTATTCAATACACTTATTGCCTCGTTTCTCAGTGCTGGAAGTATTAGTTGGATATATTATTCTGATCGGTTAATGGAATTTCCTGTTGGGGTATTTGGAGTCGCCTTATCCACTGTAGTATTGCCTTCTCTTTCTAGGGAAAATGCTAATAAAGATCTATCAACATATAAGTCAACATTAGACTGGGGTATTAAACTTGCTTTAATCATTTCTATCCCATCTGCTGCCGGCCTATATTGTCTTGCAGGTCCTTTAATCTCTACAATTTTTCTTGGAGGTAATTTTACAAATTTTGATTTAGATATGACTCAATACAGCTTAATGGCTTATTCAGTTGGTTTGGTTGGTTTATGTTTGGTGTTGGTTTTATCGCCAGCATTTTATTCTAGAGAAGACACCAAGACACCTCTAAAATATGGCCTTATTGCTATGAGTTGTAACGCTTTTTCTTCTTTATTATTGGTTTTATTGCTTATACGGCTTGGGGTTAATTATCCTCATATGGGGCTTGCTCTAGCGTTCTCTATAGCC
>Ga0163108_10003156_pt1 | contig 11773 bp, 8 predicted proteins | sample Fk1155metaG_FD_109644 | JGI IMG/M metagenome (GOLD analysis project Ga0163108, IMG submission 109644) | Marine microbial communities from the Central Pacific Ocean - Fk160115 155m metaG | ecosystem: Environmental > Aquatic > Marine > Oceanic > Photic zone | place: The Central Pacific Ocean...
ACATTAATGTTTTTTAGGTTATTTAATGACAAACCCTTAAGAGCAATTGCATAGTTTAAATCAACAGGGTTTTTTTGAACGGGGAGTGGAATTAACTTTTTCCCGCTTAAATAGTTTCCAGTCAAACTTTTAGGATCTTTTTTTATAGCGGTTGGTGTTCCTTGTGAAATCAGTTGTCCACCATTATTTCCCGCACCAGGACCAAGATCAATTAACCAATCAGCAGCCTCCATCGTGTCTTTATCGTGCTCAACCACCAAAACGGTATTACCCATATTTTTTAGCTGAATAAGAGTTGATAAAAGTTTTTTATGGTCTTTTGGATGTAAGCCTATACTGGGTTCATCCAAAACATAAATCATATCAACAAGGGAGCTGCCAATTTGAGTGGCCAAGCGGATTCTTTGTAACTCTCCTCCAGAAAGCGAGGCAGCAGCACGAGAGATCGATAAGTACCCAACACCAACGTTATTTAAAAAGCTTATTCTGGAGGTAATCTCTTTTAATATTCGAGAGCTAACCAGGGAGGCATTTCGGGGAAGTTTTAGCTTTAAAAAGAACTGTTGAAGTTGATTAATTGTTAATTCAGATATTTCTGCAATTGAATGTTTTCCGATTTTAAAACCTAGTGAGTTTTTATTTAATCTTAACCCATGGCATGTTTTGCATTTTGGTTTACTAATAGTAACAGTTGCTTCCTCTGTTTTATACTCTTTAACATCAGAGGTTATATATCCAAGCCCATCACAATGAGAACATGCTCCACGCGGGCTATTAAAAGAAAAGAGTCGTGGCTCAGGATCTGGAAAACTGATTTTACACTTTAAGCAGGCAAATTTTTTAGAAAGTAATTTACTTTGTATTTCTGATTTTTTATGAACATTAATGATCAATTGTGATGAACCAAGTCGCAGTGCAAGTTCAACAGATGAGCTAACACGACTTGAAAGAGCATCTGCTGGCTTAATCATAAGCCGATCAACATAAACACTCATAGAGTGTTTTTTATTTTTTTGTAAAGGAAGATCATCAGAAAGTTCATAATCTTCATTGTCTACTCTGACTTTAACAAAGCCCATTTGGCGGAGCTTAGTGATCTCATTAATATGCTCCCCTTTTTTATCTTGAGTAATTGGAGCTAAAATAGATACTTTTGTTTGTGAAGGTAGAGATAAAATTTGATCAACAATTTGTTGGTGAGATTGTGATTCGATTTTTCCATTGCACTTCCAACAGTGAGGCTTAGCTACCTTGGCATAAAGAAGTCTTAAGTAATCATATACTTCTGTTACAGTTCCAACTGTAGACCGAGGGTTATATGAGGTTGTCTTTTGTTCAATCGAAATAGTAGGGCTGAGACCACTAATAGAATCTAAATCAGGTTTATTTACTTGTTCAATAAACTGTCTTGCATATGAAGACAAACTTTCAATATACCGTCTTTGTCCTTCAGCATATATAGTATCAAAAGCCAGCGATGATTTTCCAGACCCAGAGGGACCGGTAATAACAACAAACCGATCTTTAGGAATTTTAATATTAAAATTCTTTAAATTGTGTACTCGAACACCCTCGATAGAGATTTCATTGTTATTCGAAATGGACCGGCTCATGACCAACTTCTTTAGCACAAAGGTCTAATACTTTTCTTATAATAGACTTATATGTTAGTAATTTTTGTTCACACGTGGCTTCAAAACGTAGAACTAAAGCCGGCTGAGTGTTTGACGCTCGTATAAGGCCCCATCCGAAGTCGAACTCAACTCGAACACCATCAAGATCATTGATTTTATAATCTTTGCGGATAACTTTTTTTGCTTTTTCTACTAATTCAAATTTGAGATTATCATCACATTCAACACGAATTTCTGGAGTATTAAATGCTTTTGGTAAATCACTCAATAAAGAAGAAAGAGGTTTCTTCGTTTTGGCTACAATTTCATAAACCCTTAAAGCAGCATAAATAGCATCATCATAGCCATAATACCTATCTGCAAAAAAGATATGTCCAGACATTTCTCCAGCAAGAGCAGCGTTTGTTTCTTTCATTTTCGTTTTAATAATCGAGTGGCCTGTTTTCCACATGATGGCGTTGCCACCATTTTGTGAAATATCATCATATAACCTAGTAGAGGACTTAACTTCAGATATAATAGTTGCATTTGGAATCTCTTTTAAAACTGCGCGAGAAAGTAAAACCATGAGCTCATCACCATAAATAATTTCACCCAGTTCATTAACAACACCAATTCTGTCAGCGTCTCCATCGAATGCAAATCCGATGTCGGCCTTTTCTTCTTTCACTTTCAAAATCAAATCATTGAGATTTTTAGGTACAGTTGGATCTGGGTGATGGTTTGGAAAATTTCCATCTAACTCACAAAACAAAGGGATAACTTTTGCCCCGATTTTAGAAAAAACCTCTGGAGCAACCGTGCTTGCCGTCCCATTTCCTGCATCAAGAACAACTTTAAGTGGAGCAAGGTTTTTAAATCTTGGAACGATATTATCTATATAATCGTTAACAATAAGGTGTTCGGCAAGGTTTCCTTGCGTGCGGGAGGAAGACAGGTCATTTTGCATTATTTTATAAAGCGTTTGTATTTGCTCACCAAAGACGCTTTTTTGATTAAAGGTCATTTTAAAACCATTATAGTCTGGGGCATTATGAGAGCCTGTTATCATAATGTTTCCATCTAAATTAAGATGATATGTACTAAAGTAAGTAAGAGGCGTTGGACATGTCCCCAAAAAAAAGACATTCATTCCACCTTCTCGCAAACCAGAAATTAACTCAGCGGTTAAAGAATCACTTGAAAGTCGACAGTCTTGGCCCACACCAATAGACAAAATAGATTTATTTGTGTTGTTAAACGCCATTTTTGCATATGCCAAACCAAGTGTTTTTGCAAATGGAGGTTTTAAGTCAACATTCGCAATACCCCTAATGTCATATTCTCTAAAAATTTGCTTATTAAAAGTCATATTTAATTCTTTCTGTAACCGGTTGAATAGTGGATATAAGCGTTTGCTCTTTTTCTTTCTAACCAAAGTGAAATTTGATGTTGGTATTCTTTTGATGTTAGTTGAGTTAAAATTTGAGTTTTCATTTTCTCAAGACGGCCAGCTTGACTGGACTGAATGTCATCAAGTTTAATGATGAAAAAACTAGACTGTGCAGATCCCAAAACAGAACTAAATTCACCAAGCTTAAGTCGCTTAATTTGTTTTTTTATTAGAGGGCTCATTTCTTTTAAGGTAAACGTTCCCAGGTCGCCCCCCTCTTGAGCAGAAGGAGCATCGCTAAACCGTTTTGCAACAGAAGAAAAATCTTCCCCAGAAGCAAGCGCCTTTTGTGCTCGTGTAATAATATCGTTTGCGTCTTTTGATGTTCGGTAATTAGCTGGGTTAACAGTTATTATTTTTAATTTATATAGAAACTCAGACGAACCCTTTGCAAATTGGTTGTAATAATAATTTTTAATATCATCATCAGAAATGTGTACTTTTACTCTAATTTCTTGATCTATGAGGTTTCTCTTTGCAATACTTATTTTAATAATATTAAAGTATTCTTCAAAAGAAAACCCCTGGGCCTTTAGTGCGGAAACGAGGTTTTTACGAGAGATATTATTATTAGCCTGTATGGTGTTAACCTCTTGTTCAACAAGATGTGAGGCGACAGGAAAAGCCGAAGTAATTAATTTTTCATTAATTAAAAATTCAACCACTTCCTTCTGCGAAGCTTTTTTACCCTTCTTAAAAATTTTAGAAGTTGAAAAAAGAGGGTCTAATTGTGAGCGTAATGTATAAAGTTTTTTAAATTCTAAAAGATCTGAGTATAATATCAGTTCAGAATTTACAGTTGCCTCTAACCGTTCAACAGATGTCCATTTAGCATTAGCTGAAGCAGTAAACATTAATGTAATTATTAAAAAGACCGAATGCAAATAAGTGCGTTTTGTCATGCTTACTTTTTTACAGATTTATGCTTAATGAGCAAGAAAGAGTATTAAAAACCTTAAAACTATTTAATTAAAGAAAGGTTTACAGAAACATTGGACTTTTTACGTAGCCTACTCATATAGGACTCGAATATTGCCTGACGCTTTTTCTCAAATACTTCCCTTTTTATTCTAGGCTGATCAACATCATGCCATGGCTTTATCGCAGCGAGCCTAATAATGTGATAACCAAAACGCGTTCTAATGATTTTGCTTACTCGGCCAGCTTTTTTTAGTTTTACTGCCGTGTCATAATACTTTGAGTCAAGTTGCGTTCTAGATTGGAAGTCCAAATCCCCCCCCATGGCAGCGGAAGGGCCCTCAGAAAATTTTTGGGCGATCTCAGCAAAAGATAATTTTCCAGCCTTAAGGTGTTCGTCTTGAATATATTTTATTTTTTCAAACCCTACCTTTTGGTCTGCTTTGCTGGCATTTGCAGAAAGAGGAACAAAAATATGGCTTGTTCGAACATCAGGAGATTTTTGATAGTAAGACTTTGCATCGTTAGTGGAAACAAATATCTTTTCAAATTTTTTACCAAGTTTTTTTTCCAGGAATGCATGAAATAACACTGTATTCATTCTATTAACAATGTCAGGGTCTCTATCAAGGCCTAGTTTCTTTGCTTCTTGAACACCCAGCTCCCGCTTGATGAGGTCGTCGAGCATATTCTTTTTGCTCGGCGCATTAAAAGAAAAAAGCTTTTTATTTTCATCATAAGTTTTATTAAATTCTTCTAGCGTAATACTTTTGTCATTGATTTTAGCTAATACCGTGGCAAACGCACTATCAGCAGAGACAAAAGAAAAAAACAAAAACAAACAAAAAAGATAGTTTAACTTCATCATGTCAACAGGTTAACAGCGATATAAAAAATTGGCAATGAATCAATTTTTCACAAGATGTGAAAGAAACTGTTCTAAAGCGAAGTAGGTTTGGCTTAGGTCGGGCGCTGGAATATTGACAATCATTTTTGAGTCAGGCGTGATTTGAAGTTTTTCAGGAAATTTTGTCATATAATCAATGGCTAGTTTTGGAGTGATTAAACTTTGACTGCTTGGAATTATAGAAACTTTATCTTTACCAATAGTTAAAAAAGAAACTTTATATTTAATAAGCAAGTGTTTAATTTGTATTATTGTGACTAGATTCTGAGACTCTTCTGGCAACGCTCCAAAGCGATCTTGTAATTCTAACTCTAGTTCAGTGAGCTGAGTTGAGTTTGTTGTTAATGAAAGACGGCGATAAAGAGCAATTCTTTGATGAACATCAGGGATATAAGACTCATCTAAAAAAGCAGAAAATGGAGATTTTATTTCGGGCTCAATAAAGTCATCCTCGTGTTGTGGGCCCAGTTTTATTTTTTTTATTTCTTTTTCAAGTAGGTCCATGTAAAGCTCAAAACCAATTGCAGTGATATGCCCGGATTGTTCAGGGCCGAGTAGATTCCCCCCCCCTCTTATTTCTAAGTCATGAGAAGCAATTTGAAAGCCACTTCCAAGCTCAACAAAACGCTGAATAACATCAAGACGTTTTTTTGCGTCTTGGGTTAACGTGTGAGATTTTGTTATAAGTAAATATGCGTATGCTCGTTTTTCACTGCGACCAACGCGCCCACGCAGCTGATAGAGCTGTGCTAATCCAAAGCGATCAGCTTGGTAAATAATAATGGTATTTGCGTTTGGGATATCAATCCCCGATTCAATAATAGTGGTACATATAAGAACATTAAATTCTTTACTATAAAAGCGGCACATCACTTTTTCTAAAGCTGTTTCACTCATTTGTCCGTGGGCGAAGTCAACTTTTGCGTTTGGCACTAATGTTGAAATTTTACTGGCAAATTCTGCAATCGTTTGTACTTTGTTATAGAGAAAAAACACTTGCCCACCACGAGAGATCTCAACATCTATAGCCTCTTTAATTATTTTTTCATCATATGCACAAACATGTGTTCTTATTGGAAGACGATTAACTGGGGGCGTTGTCATAAGACTAATGTCTTTTAATTTTGCAAGTGACATCTGAAGTGTTCTAGGAATGGGAGTAGCTGTTAGTGATAAAATATGGGTGTTTAGTTTTAATAGTTTAAGCTTCTCTTTATGCTCAACACCAAAACGGTGTTCTTCGTCTACAACAATTAACCCAAGGTTTGGACATTGTACATCCTTAGAAAGCAATCTATGTGTTCCAATGAGTACATCTATTTTTCCAGAAGTAAGCGCTTCAAGTATCTTTTTTTGTTCTGCCCTTGGTTTTAATCTAGACAGGGACTCAATAAAAAAAGGGTAATTACTAAAACGGGACTTAAAAGTAATTTCATGCTGATAAGCCAGCAGTGTTGTTGGGACAAGAACTAAAACTTGCTTTCCTGATGAGGCCATTTGAAATGCAACACGCATGGCAACTTCTGTTTTTCCAAAACCGACATCTCCGCAAATTATCCTATCCATCATTTTTCCCGAAGAGAGGTCAGAGAGAGCGTCGTTTGTAGCTCGGGTTTGATCGGGTGTATCCGTAAAGGGGAACTCATTTTCGAAAGAAAAGTAATCATTATCAGGAGGCCTAGTTAAAAACCCAGCCTGCAACGATCGCTTTGCTTGAGTATTTAGCAAATCTATAGCAAGAAGTTTTGCTGCCTCCCTCGCCCTTTGTTTTGTTTTATGAAACTGTTCTCCACCAAGGCGGTTAAGCTTTATACTATCTGATGAACCATGATATTTTTGTATAGCATTGAGGCGGTAAACAGGAAGATAAAGCTTATCATCGTTTGCATACATTATAGCTATAAAATCATTTGGAGCTCCGGAAACATTCAGTCTTTTTAAACCAAGGTAAACACCTAGCCCATGCTGGACATGAACGATTAGGTCATTTGGTTTTAAATCAGAAAATGACTGTAAGCCAACCCAGGTTTTTTTTGTTAAATCTCCCCGCTCGAGGGATCTTTTTTCCTGACCATAGAGCTTGTCGCAACTCAGAACAATTAGTTTCTCGTCTTCCCATTTAATCGCTTCGGTTACGGATCCGTTAATTAAGAAAAAGCTGTGACTTTCATTTAGCTCTTTTGAATAAGGAATATTTAAGCTGTTAAGGATATATACTAGCCATTTTTCTTGTGACGGTGATTGAAAGAAGATTATAACCTTGTATACATCACCCCTCCAGAGGGAAAATAGAGACTTTATTTTGTTTACATGATCTGATTCACTCGCTTTAGGTAATGACAACGGTTGAGCCGGGACTTGTATTTTGCAAATATCATTAGTTTTAGTTAATAGAGGGGAGCCCTCGGTGTCGGTTATATTGACTTGATTAAAGTAAAATATTGAGTTTTTTTCCAAAAACAAAAGCGCGGCTTTAGAAAGGGTGAATAAAGATTTTGGCGGAGGTACAATGTAAGGTGAATTTGTATTTTGAGAGTAAGACACCTCTTGTTTTTTTAAAAAGTCATTATAGTTATTATAACACTCGTTAGGCTCAACCCACGAAATAAACCAGCTTGAATCGAGATGATCAAAGAAAGATGGGGCGTTTTCATAAGCGAAAGAAGCCCAAGCGTCAGAATGATCAGTGGGATGAGATAAACGAATTGCTTCTAAAATAGGGTCTCTAATTTTTCTATGTATTTGGTTGTCGTCTGAAAATTTTTTAATATTTTTACGTAAATTCGACTTTGTTTCATCATTAAAAACAACCTCTCCCGCAGGAGGAACTGACAGATGTTTTGGAAAAGTTTTATTGCGTATTGTTATTTGTGTGTTTGAGTCAAAAGGGCGAATAGTCTCTACAGCGTCACCAAAAAGCTCAATTCTATAGGGATTTTTGGAATTAACAGGAAATATATCTACAATATTTCCACGAAGGCAAAAGGTTCCAGGGTCTTCAACAGGATCTATTTGGTTATACCCCGCAGTGTTTAATTGGTTTGCTAAATGTGAATCGGATTCAACATCTTGATTAACAAACAACTTAACCGTGTGTTCAGATAAGATTTTTTTTGGAATTGTTTTTTGAGCCAGAGCTTGCAAAGTAGTGAGTATGATTTTTTGATTTGAGGATGTTTCAGATAAAGCCGAAATTGCTGAAATGCGTTGCAACCGGGTTGTTATAGATAAATATACTTGACTATAAACAGACGATTCCCATGTGGGAAGAGTGTAGAGATCTATTTTTGATGGCTTTTGTGCATTAAGCAATGAGGTTAGGTTCTTTTTAAGTTTCTCCAAAGTCGTTTGATTAGGAAGAATAACAACTAAGTTTGATGTGTGTGTTTTTATCCATTGCAATGTAAGTAGAGATTGGATTAGAGAGCATCCAGATTGAAAGCAGGTGAGTTGAGAAATAGGAGTATTTGCTTTTAGTAAAGGTTTCATTATTGGGCCAAATGGTATTCAAAACTTGTACATTATTTCATCGTCATGTAGCTTAAATGTCTAGTCTACTATAATTACTTTAAATCAAAGTTTGGTAGGGATAAATGATTTTAGATGTAGATGTGCAATTGTTATTTTTCACGGTTATTACTGGAGTGTTTTTGTCGTTATTTGTAGCTCAGGTTCTTCGGGTCTGGTTTGCTAAAAAAACGCTATTTCCACGGGGTAAAAACCAAGTTAAAAACCAAGTGAGTCAGAAGGTAAATACTAGATCATTTTTTATGGTAAACCTTTCAGTTTTGTTTTTAATGGTTATTTTTCTGTTAGCTCCTGGGGTCACATCATTTAAGTTTATCGGATTGACGAATCAGAGCGTTTTATACAAGGGACTTGTTTTTTTAATTATTCCTCCTGTCATTTTACTAATTGCATTGTTTTACCTTAATAAAAAGGGAGACTTGTCTTGGCTCAAAACGTTTCGCAAACAATAAAAGATCAAAAGTCAAATATTCGCGAAACAAGTCTTTTAGGTTGGGCGCGAGCAAATTCACTTTGGTATTATCATGTAGGTTCTGGCTGCTGTGCCGATGAAGTTTTTTCTACCATGGGTTGTCGATATGATATGGAAAGGTTCGGATGTTTACCACAAACCGACCCCAGTAAAGCGGATCTACTTTTTGTAAGCACCCTCATTTCTAATAAACTAAAAGAAGAGGTAATAAGAATTTATAACGAGATGTTAAATCCAAAGTACGTTGTTGCAATAGGGGCATGTGCATGCAGTGGCGGACCTTTTTGTTCTTCAGACGGAGTGTGTCGATTAGATCAAATTTTATCAGTTGATGTCTATATTCCTGGGTGCCCCCCTCGACCAGAGGCAGTTATGTATGGAATATTAAAATTAAGGGAGAGTATTAGTGGAGTGGGATGGAGCCCTTCAGCAAATTAAAAATGAACTTACGTGGGCTATACTAGACCACCAAAAATTTGGTTCTAAAAACGGAACTCTTTTTTGGTTAGACCCAGCAAAGACTTATTCTGCTCTTGAATTGCTTTTTAATAAACAGCAGTTTTACAAAATTGAGTTTGAACACATTTTATTTATGCAGGTAGATCAGAGTTTAGTTGTAACGTATGTTTTTAAATTACCAGAGGCAAATCAAAGGGTTTATTTGAGAGGTTCTTTTTTAATAAACAGTAAAAAGGAGTTTTTAGAGATTCACACAGTTTCCCATCTGTGGAAGAAGGCAGAGCAAGCAGAAAAGGAAGCAAGTGTTTTATATGGAGTACTATTTGAGCCAATAATAGAATCTGACAAAAAGACGTTGCGCTTAAATATATTAAACAGATATGGAAATTATTCTCCGCCCCTAAGGGGAACGACGTGATATACGAAATTTTTAATACCAATCACCGTAAGGTTGAAATCGGCCCATATCACCAGGAGTTGATGATACCACTAAAGCTTTTGTTAGAAGTTGATGGCGAGGTTATTGTTTCTTGCCAGCCAGTTACAGGGTTTTGTCACAGAGGAATAGAGAAAACTCTTACCAAATTACCTTGGGGGTCAACAGTTCCGATTGCTAGTCGACTTGATCCAGGGGTATCGATTTTTTCTGAACTCGCATATTGTATGGCAGTAGAAGAGATATCTCAGTTAGAGGTAACACAAAGGGCTCAAGTTATTAGAAGGATTTTATGTGAACTGGCAAAAATATCTTCACACCTTAAGGGCTTGGCGAGTATTGCGGGTTCGGTTTCAGCTGTAACAGTGGTTCATTATATTTCAAGAGAAAGAGAAAAAATTTTAGATGTGTTTGAGGCGGTTACTGGGGCTAGATTTTTCTTAAATACTATTGGTTTTGGTGGGGTTAGACATAATATCACCGAAGGAATGGTGGATAAGGTTTTAATTGTCTGTGAAGAAATAAAACTTAAAATAAGCGAGTATCATCAAACATTATCAAATCATGTTAATTTTCAAGAAAGAGCCATTAATGTTGGGGTTTTAAATAATAAAGTTTGCAATGAGTGTGGTGTAACGGGGCCGAATTTATTGGCAACAAATCTAAGCGCAGATGGTTCGGATGCTTATGATAGGTATTGGTTTAGAATTAATGAAACTCTTGAGAGTATAAAAACAATTGAACAGCAGATATCTCATTTGGGGACATTGCAAAAAGATAATATGGAAATAAAGGGGATTGAATCAATAAGTAAAGGAGAAAGTTTTATAACAATACCGGCCCCAGAGGGGGAGTTGGGTTGTTATGTGGCCAGTGATGGGGGCGATAAACCGATGCGAGTACAGTTTAAAACGCCTTCAGTTTCTTCGTTGGCAGCGTTTACAAAGGTAATAGAAGGATGTTGGTTGTCAGACTTAGCAATTGTTTTTACAAGTTTAAATATTAGTATTGCCGAGGTTGATAAATAATGAATGTAACCACTTTTATTTCTCAATTTTCTCCGGGGGGTTATGCCCAATATATATTTTTGATGGTAATAGCTGTAGTGACGGTTGCCGCCATTACCCTCCCATGGTTTTTTGTTTTTAGCTTTATAGAAAAAAAACTTGTAGCAGACATTCAGGCACGAGTAGGTCCAAGTTTTGCGGGAAAAAGAGGGTGGCTACAGCCCGTCGCAGACTTATTAAAGATAATAACCAAAACAGGAAACAAAAAAATTGGAATGTTAAGCGGAATGATTGATTGCGTTTATGTTGCACTTGTCTTTTCTTTGGTTATATTTTTACCGTATGGATCTGTTGTGATGTTCTTAGATGGAGAATTGAGCTGTTTTGTTCCACTTTTGGTCGTGGTGCTAATGTCGGCAACGCTTCTAATAAGAGAAGACAAGACACAGAGTTTTTTTCAAACGCTTTATATACTACGATTTAATTCACAGGTTTTATGTGCAGTTGTTCCTGTTTTATTTTCAGTTTTTTCTGTTGGAATCGTTTCTGGGGGGTTTAGTTGGCATGCTATAGTGAAAAATCAAGCAGCGATGCCTTTTTCTTGGAATATTTTTACTAGCCCCGCATGTTTTTTTGCGTTTTTTGTTTTCATTGGAAGTTGTACGCTCTTGTTTGCAACACCACCCCTAGGGGTGGTTGATACAAACGTTGGAGATGGTGGAAGTTTTAAGAGCCAAGGAACAGGACGTAGTTTTGCTACTCATTATTTATTAAGACATTATATTTTATTTTTATGGTCTACAATAGCTGTTACGTTGTTTTTGGGAGCATGGAATATCCCCGACTTTTTAATTAAAATACTAGAAGGTTCTCCAAAAATGCTTTTTATTGTTGAATCTGGGGTGCTCATTTTTAAGTCCCATCTTCTAATGTTGATTATAGTTTTACTTAATAAAACATCGCCAAGACTTAGGGTGGAC
>Ga0163108_10003158_pt1 | contig 11769 bp, 15 predicted proteins | sample Fk1155metaG_FD_109644 | JGI IMG/M metagenome (GOLD analysis project Ga0163108, IMG submission 109644) | Marine microbial communities from the Central Pacific Ocean - Fk160115 155m metaG | ecosystem: Environmental > Aquatic > Marine > Oceanic > Photic zone | place: The Central Pacific Ocean...
GATCTGGTCGAACTGATGCAGGCTTGCGCGCAAGGACAGCTGGGCGACGTCGGCGAGCCGGTGCTTTCCGACGATTTCGCGTTGACGGTGGTGATGGCGGCCGAGGGTTACCCCGGCACGCCGAAGAAGGGCGGCATGATCGATCTGGGCGAGGCCGAGGCCGGCGGCGCCAAGGTCTTCCACGCCGGCACGACGCTGGAAGGGGAGACGCTGACCAGCAGCGGCGGCCGCGTACTCAACGTCACCGCGCGCGGGGCCAGCGCCACCGACGCGCAGGCGAAAGCCTATGAAGCGGTCGATGCGATCAGCTTCCCCGACGGCTTCTGCCGCCGCGACATCGGCCAGCGTGAGGTGCGGCGGGAACGGGGGTAATTCAGTTTGTGATCGTGGATGCTATACCTCCACAGGCTTGGATCGCCTTGCCTCTGGCCGTTTCCGCGCTTGCACCCGCTGCATATGTCTGGCGCTATTTCACCCACGATCTGACACCGCGTGATATCACACTACCGCCGGAAGATTTGACTTGGAAGTCCGGGCGCCACTTGCTGTTCTGCTTGGCTCTTCTGACGGGATTGCTAGCCATTGGGGGTTTTGCCTTCACTGAGTGGGCGGAAAATTTGGCCCGATCCGAATGGCTGGCCCCCGCCTTTCTTGGAGCTATAGGCAGTTATGCCCTGGGGACCGTGGTCCCAGGCTGGCGGAATGGCGAGATCGAACCGCTCATTCGCGGATCGTTCAAATCCTACTCGCGGGGCGAACAAGCCAAGCGATATTGGGCGTCGCTCATCTGGAACGGCGCCATCGGATTGGCGTTCACTGCCGGTTCCTTTGGAACACTGTACGGCAACTCCAAACCTGCGTGCGATGACAATGGCAACGAAAAGGAACTCTTCGAAGCTGTGGCGACCTGCAACGCGATGCTGGCCGATCACGATCTCGACGTTGAAAAGCGGGCGGAGTTGCTGGGAGATCGAGGCCGCGTTCATCACCGGCTCGGCAATAATCATCTCGCCTTGCTGGACTATTCCAAAGCGATCGAGCTTGAGCCCGGTGACTCTTATGCGCTTTTCAACCGCGCACTTATCCACCGCGAGTTGCGTGATTTGCCAAACGCAATCAAAGATCTGGATGCCTCGCTTGCCGTGCGGCCAGAGAATGACAGAGCCTACCTAGAGAGAGGCCTCGCAAACCTCGATTACGGCCGGTTTGAAAAGGCTGTCGAGGATTTCACGCTCTTGGATAACCTCGTTCCGGATCATCCCTACGCGCTTGCCAATCGCGGCCTCGCCTATGCTTGGATGGATGACGAGCTAAATGCGCAAGATGATTTCCGCCGAGTGGGCAAGAACCAGCCCGGGTGGGTCGTCGTACTGCATGGCAAGGCAGTTCTTGCTCGCAATAGGCAGAACCACCGGGAATCTATCGATTATCTATCCCAAGCATTGGAGATCGATCCGGATGATTATTTCGCTCTTCGCCTACGCGCAGACGCATATTGGGAGATCGGCGAGAAAGACCTTGCACGCGATGATGACGACCGATCGATTGCGCTTGCAGCCGAAGACTAGCGGGACGCCAGCCTCATTCGAACCGACACCGGTGTATATCCCAGGCCACTAGGGCATCTCGGGCGTTTGGCTGTGCCTCGCCAAACTATAACGCAGCGCAAATTGCCACGAGAAGCACCCCCTCGGCTCGGAAGTCGGCGGGGTGCGAGGGCGTGTCGGATTGCTCAGCCCAGTTTCTCGGCAACCAGCGCCTTGAGGTCAGCTTCGCTGCGGGCGCCGTAGTGCGAGATGATCTCGGCGGCGCAGATGGCGCCCATGCGCAGGCAGGTTCCAAGGTTTTCGCCACGCGCATGGCCGGTGAGGAAGCCCGCCGCGAAGAGATCGCCCGCGCCGGTGGTGTCGACCACCTTGTCGATCGGTTCGGCCGCGACTGCGGCGCGCGTCCCGTCGGCAATGCCCACCGCGCCCTTGGCACTTCGCGTGGCGACGAGGACGGGGACCTTGTCCTGCAGCGAAGCGAGGCCCGCATCGAAATCCGCTTCGCCGGTCAATGTCGCCAGTTCGCTTTCATTGACGAAGAGGATGTCGATCTTGCCCTCTTCTATCAACGCACGGAAATCGTCGCCGTGGCGGTCGATGACGAAGCTCTCGCTCGCGGTGAATGCGACCTTGCGGCCGGCATTGCGTGCAACCTCGATCGCCCGGCGCATCGCGCTTCGCGGCTCTTCGGGGTCCCACAGATAGCCTTCGAGGTAGAGGATGCCCGCGCTGGCGATCAACTCGTCGTCGAGCGCGGCGGGGGGCAGAAACTGACTCGCGCCGAGGAAAGTGTTCATTGTCCGCTCGCCATCGGGCGTGACGAAGATCAGGCAGCGCGCGGTGGAGGGCTGGCCTTCACGCGCAGGTGTGTCGAAATCGATTCCGACTGCGCGGATGTCGTGGCTGAAGACGTCGCCGAGCTGGTCGGTCGCGACCTGGCCGACGAAGGCGCATTGCGCACCGAGCGCGCTCATCCCGGCAAGCGTGTTCGCCGCCGATCCGCCGGAGATTTCCTTGGCCGGGCCCATCGCGTCGTAAAGGCGGCGTGCGCCGTCCTCATCGACCAGCGTCATCCCGCCCTTGTTGAGGCCGAGCTCGTCGATCAGCTCCTCTTCACAGGGGGCCATCACGTCAACGATGGCGTTGCCGATGGCGATTACGTCGTAGCGGGGGTCGGTCATGGATACTCCGGGAGAAGGGCAGTCGGTGCGTCGGGCGCGGTTAGCGGCTCATCGCGCAAAGGCCAAGGCTGGCGTTGACTTGGCCAGGCACGGCGCGCATCGCTCGGGTTCGATGATGTCGCTGCCCCGCGCCCTTGCCCTTGCGCTCGCCCAGCTTGGCGACCCGGCCATTCTCAGGGTGCTCGGCAAGACCACGGCGATCACGCTGGCGATTTTCCTGCTTGGCGGGGTGGCACTGTACGTGGGTTTCGAAACCGCGATCGACAGTGCCACGGGCATGGAAACCGGCGGGCTAGGCGCGCTGGCCGCGGCGGCGGGCACGCTTGTCGCCGGCTGGTTCCTGTTTCGCGTCGTCGCGCTGTTCGTGTTGCAATTCCATGCCGACGAAGTTGTCCGCGCGGTCGAGGCGCGCCATTATCCGCAGTCCGCCAATGCGGCGCGGCAACTCGGCTTCGGCGAAGAAATGGGGCATGCGCTGCGCTCGCTGGGGCGCACGCTTCTTGCCAATGTGCTGGCGCTGCCGGTGGCCGGCCTCCTGCTGGCGACCGGGCTGGGCGCAGCCGCGGTCTTCGTTGCCGTCAATGCGCTTCTGGTCGGTCGCGAACTGCAGGACGCGGTGTGGCTGCGCTATCGCGATCAGGCCGGCGAGCGCGCACCGCTGGGCGCCGGAACGCGCTTCCTGCTCGGATTGGTGGTGGTTGGAGTCCTCGCCATACCTTTCCTCAACCTTCTTGCCCCGATATTGGGCGCTGCCAGCGCAACCCACCTGGTGCATCGCGCCCGAGAGAAAGACATGCATGCGTAAAGCCGTTCTCTTCCTGCTCCCGCTGCTGGGCGCTTGCGCTACCGGACCGGTTCCGGGAAGCACGCCGCCTGCACGGCAAACTCCCTCTTCACCGCCCCCGCAAGACGTACGCGTGGCACCCTCGACACCGGAGTTTCGAGCCCCGCGGGTGATGAATGTCCCCGGGCTCGAGGGCGTGATCGGGCGTAACGAGACCGCGCTGGCCAACCTCTTCGGCGCCCCGCGACTCAATGTCACCGAGGGCGACGCGAAAAAGCTTCAATTCACCGGCGAGGCCTGCGTGCTCGATGTCTATCTTTATCCCTTGCGGCCCGGCGGCGAACCCAGTGCGACCTATGTCGATGCACGCCGCGCCAGCGACGGTCTGGATGTCGACCGCGCCGCCTGCGTACGCGCTCTGCGCCGCTAACCCGCTTTTAAGCATGCAGGCGTAGATCGGTCCGCAACAGATTGCGGGAGTTCGATCCATATGAGCGTGCATTTCGGTGAACTGGCGAAGAAAGTCGGCGCCAACGGGACGGTGTCGGCCGAGGAAATACTCGTCCTGCGCCGCGAGGCCTGGCCTGATGGACGCATTTCGCAGGCCGAGGCCGAGGCGATTTTTGCGCTCGACCGCCAGCTGGAGAGCAAGAGCAGCGAATGGGTCGATTTCCTTGTTGAATCGCTGGGCGAGTATGTCGTCAATCAGCGCGCGCCGGCGGGCTATGTCGATCGTGAGAACGCGTCATGGCTGATGATGCAGATCGACCATGACGGGTCGCTGTGTTCGATGTCCGAAGTCGAGCTGCTGGTCCGCGTGTTCGAACGCGCGAGCAACGTCCCGCAGGCGCTCAAGGACTATGCGATCTCGCAGATGGAACTGGCGGTTCTCGAGGGGACGGGTCCGACGCGCGATGGCGGGCAACTCGCCGCGGGCAACGTCACCACAGCCGAGGTGAAGCTGCTGCGCCGCGCAATCTTCGCACCGGCGAGCGAGCGTCCGGCGGCGGTCGGCCGGAAAGAGGCCGAAATGCTGTTCCGGCTGAAGGACGCGACGCTCGGTGCCGATAATGATCCCGAGTGGAAACAGCTCTTCGTGCAAGGGGTCGCCAATTACCTGCAGGGCTACAGCGACGCCAATGCGCAGATCAGCCGCGAGCGCGCTTCCGAACTGCAGGCTTTCATGAATGACACCAGCGAGAGCGTCGGCGGATTCCTCGGCAAGATGGCCAAGGAATCGCCCAATGTCTTCGGCAAGGTGTTCGGCAAGAAACCCGCACGGCCCTCACGCGAGGACGAAGTGGCGGCGGCTCACGAAGTCACCCATGCGGAGCGCGAATGGCTAGACGCCCGCATCGACGCGAATGGCCAGGTCGACGAATACGAGCGCGCCCTGCTCGATTTCCTCGCCGAGGACTGATCGTCAGCTATCGAGCGCGCGGAACCCGGTTTCCGCCAGGACACGCCAGCGCTCCTGCCGGTGCGCATAGAACGCCTTTGCAAACAGCGTCACAGGCAGGGTCAGCAAACCGGCGTCGATATGCACCCGGTCCGTATATCGCGTACCGCCGTCCTCGGGCGCGATTTCGATCCAGTGATCCCAGCGGCGGATGACCGGCGAATAACCGTTGTCGCGCAGCACACGGACGCCTTCCGGGCCCTCGGGACGCGAGATGACGATCGCCTGCCAGAGCAGCGGGATTAAACCGAAGAGGAACATCCATGCGCGGTGCTCGCCATCGGTCCAGCGCTTCGGAAAACCGTCGCCGCGTGGGACGAACTTCACCAACGGGTTGGTGATGTGATGCAGGAGCGCGCTGGTCTGCAGATGCTCCCATGCCGTGTCGGGATCGGTGGGAAGATAGGTGGTGAGCTCGACTGTGCGCGTCACACCATGAAGCTTTCGCCGCAGCCGCAGGCACCTTTGGCATTCGGATTTTCGAACACGAATCCGGCGGTGAAGTCGTCCTCGACCCAGTCCATCGTGCTGCCGACGAGGTAGAGCACGCTCGCCCCGTCGATGTAAAAGACGCCGCCGGACGTCTCGATCTTCTCGTCGAACTTGGCTTCCTCTGTGACGTAATCGACCGAATAGGCGAGGCCCGAGCACCCGCGGCGCGGGGTCGACAGCTTCACGCCGATCGCGTCCTCCGGCGCCTTGGCCATGAGGTCAGCCACGCGCTGCTCGGCGGCGGGAGTCAGGACGACTGCGGCCTTGGGGGCGGGGCGGGCGGTCGTGTCGCTCATCACAGCATCCCCAGTTCGAGGCGTGCTTCGTCGGTCATCTTGTCGGGGCCCCAGGGCGGGTCCCACACGAGATTGACCTCGGCATCTCGCACGCCGGGCACGCTGGCGGCGCGCAATTCGACTTCGCCCGGCATGGTTTCGGCCACCGGGCAATGCGGCGTGGTCAGGGTCATGGTGACGGTGACATCGCTCTCGTCATCCACCTCGACGCCGTAGATCAGGCCGAGATCGTAGATGTTCACCGGAATTTCCGGATCGTAGATTTCCTTCAGCGCGTCGATCACCGCCTGCTGCAGCTTGCCGCCTGGGCCGGCGACGCTGTCTTCCTCGGGCTTCTTCGCTAGGAAGCCTTCGAGATAGTCGCGCTTGCGCTCCATCGTCTCGCGCGGGGTCTCGTCCGGATCGACGGCATCCTCGACCCGTGCGCGCGGCGGCTTGCCGACCACGCTGTCTGCCGGAGAGGGTGCGGCGATAAAATCCTGTTCCTGATCGTCGTTCATCCGAAGATCCTCTGGGTCCTTTCGATGCCGCGCAACAGGGCGGCGATGTCGCTTTCGTCGGAATAGAGCCCGAAACTCACGCGGGCGGTGGCGGGGACGCCGAGATGGTCCATCAGCGGCTGCGCGCAGTGATGCCCGGCACGGATCGCGACATTCTCTTCGTCCAATATGGTGCCGAGATCGTGCGGGTGAACCCCTTCGAGCGCAAAACTGACAATGCCCGCGCTTTCTTCCGGCCCGAACAGCGTCACTGAGTTGAGCGACCGCAGTTCGTCGCGCAGCTGCCTCGCCAATGCGCTTTCATGCGCAAAAAGCTGATCCGGGCCCAGCGCGTCGACGTAGTCTATCGCCGCGTGCAGTGCGATTGCCTCGGTGATCATCGGCGTTCCGGCCTCGAAACGCTGCGGTGGTGGCGCGTAGGTGGTCTTTTCGAAAGTCACGCGGTCGATCATCGCGCCGCCGCCCTGCCAGGGAGGCATGGCATCGAGGATGTCCTCGCGCGCCCACAGCACGCCGATCCCGGTCGGACCGTAAAGTTTGTGGCCGGAGAAAGCGTAGAAATCGCAATCGAGCGCGGCCATGTCGAGCGCCATGCGCGGTGCGGCCTGGCAGCCGTCGAGCATGATCTTCGCGCCGACCGAATGGGCGAGGTCCGCCGCGGCGCGCGCATCGAGCACGCTGCCGAGCACGTTCGAGACATGCGCCAGCGAAACCAGCTTGGTGCGCGGGGTAAGCAGCGCTTCGAGCGCACCGAGATCGATGCGGTGGTCTTCGGTCAGCGGGCAGACGTCGATCTGCGCGCCCGTGCGCTCGGCGACCATCTGCCAGGGCACGATGTTCGAATGGTGTTCGAGCGTCGACAGGACAATGCGGTCGCCCTCGCCGATATTGGCCATGCCCCAGCTCGCTGCGACGAGATTGATTGCCTCGGTCGCGCCGCGCACGAAGACGATCTCATTTTCGGATCGGGCACCCATGAAATCGGCGGCGCGCCGGCGCGCGGCCTCGTAGCCCAGCGTCATCTGTGCGCTGCGGCCATAGACCCCGCGATGGACGGTCGCATAATCGCTGCCCAGAGCGCGGTTCATCGCACCGAGCACGGCCTGCGGCTTCTGCGCCGAAGCCGCCGTGTCGAGATAATGCCAAGGCGAACCGTCGGGCGCGACCAGCCCGGGAAAATCCGCCTTGCGGGTCAGAGTCGCCGCGTCGGTCACAGCGCCTTGTCCACCTTGTCGAGCGCCACGCGCATCATCCTCTCGCGCAGTTCCTCGTCATCGAGCGCAACCAGCGCATCGCCGACGAAGGCCTGGACGAGCAATCGGCGCGCAAGATCGGGCGAGAGACCACGTGCGGCCATGTAAAAACGCGCGGTTTCGTCAAGCTGGCCAACGCTGGCGCCGTGCGCGCATTTCACGTCGTCGGCGAAAATCTCGAGTTGCGGCACGGCATTCACGCTCGCGCCTTTCTCGAGCAACAGGCCCTTGAAGTCCTGCGCGGCATCGGTCTTCTGCGCGTGGCGCACGACGTCGATATTGCCGAGAAAATTGCCCGTGCCGTGGCCCCAGTGGACCGCGCGAACAGTCTGGTTGCTGGTCGCTTCGGGCTCGGCGTGGATCGTACGGGTGACGAATTCGCGCACCGTGTCGCGGCCGCCGACAGTGATCCCGCCGAATTCGAAATGGGCGCCCTTGCCGAGCGTAACCTCGATTTCGAGTCGGGCATATTCGGCCGCGCCGAGTACGGCAAACAATTCGCAAGTCGCGCCTTCGCCGATGCTCACGCGCCAGCGATGGAGCTCGGTCGGTTTGGTGTCGCCACCATCAGCAATGACCAGCGTGTCGCGCAAGCTCTCACCCGCCGCCACATCGATCACGCGCCAGTCGTCGATATTCGCGCCCTGAAGCCGGTCGACTGCCGAATAGCGCCAGTCCTCTTCGCGCCGCGTGGGGAGGGTACCGGTAGCGGTCATGTACGCGCCCTTTCCCGTTCGAGCTTTCGCAGCAGCCCCTTTTTGGTCGTCACGACGCACTGCTCAATGTCTGCATCTGACGTCGCGCCCTTGCGAACGCAGGTCGTCACCGCCTTGCACAATCGCTTGTCCAGCGAGAGCCGACCGGTGGAGCCATCCATGCCGCAATACCAATTGCCGTCGGGCCCCCGGCCGACATGAACCTCGATCGCCTGCAGGCGCTGGCCGATGACCACGATCGGATCGGTCTCGGGACCGGGACTGATCGCAGGCGCGACGCCCTGCGCAGCGAGAAGCAGCATTGCCCCGATCATGCCGCCATCACCGCATCGTAGCCTTCGCTTTCCAAGCGCACGGCAAGATCGGGGCCGCCGGTTTGCACGATGCGGCCCTGCGACAGGATCGAGACCTTGTCGGGCTTCACCACGTCGAGCAGGCGCTGGTAGTGCGTGATGAGCAGCACCGCCTTGTCGGGCGCACGCATGATTGCGTTGATGCCGTCGCCGACGACACGCAGGGCGTCGATATCGAGCCCGCTGTCGGTTTCGTCGAGCACGGCAAACTTCGGATCGAGGATGCCCATCTGGACCATCTCGGCGCGCTTCTTCTCGCCGCCTGAGAAGCCCACGTTCACATGACGCTTGAGCATGTCCGGATCGAGCTTGAGCAGCCCGGCGCGATCCTTGGCAAGCTTGAGGAATTCGCCCCCAGTCAGCGCTTCCTCGCCGCGGGCACGACGCTGCGCGTTGAGCGCTTCGCGAAGGAATTGCAGATTCGAAACGCCGGGAATCTCGACCGGGTACTGGAAGCCGAGGAAAAGCCCTGCAGCGGCGCGCTCGTGCGGTTCCAGATCGAGCAGATCCACGCCGTTGAACTCGACCGTTCCTTGCGTCACCTCATAACCGGGTCGACCGCCAAGCACATAGGCAAGCGTGGACTTGCCCGCGCCATTGGGGCCCATGATCGCATGGACCTCGCCCGCGGGTACGGTCAGCGTGAGGCCGTTGAGAATGGTTTTGCCGTCGATTTCGGCGTGGAGATTGTCGATTTTCAGCATGTTACTTCCTGTCGTCGCGACGCTGTGGCCGGGGGCGCCGCGGCGTCGAACCGTATTTGGACTGGTGTGCGCGGCGTGCGGTTTCCTTGTCGCGGTAACGCGCATTCATCGCGGCGAAGATCGGCTGCATCGCTGCCTCGACATCGTCGAGGATGGTGGCCGCAGGGATGCGGAACACTTCGACGCCCACGCTTGCGAGACTCTTGTCGCGGCGCTTGGCTACGCGATCGTCTTGGCCCTCCTCGTCGATCGCGATGGCGAGGCCGAGGGGATGCGAGACGAAGTCGAGGATTGCCGATCCGACTACGGTGTGGCGGGTGAACTTGTACTTGCCGAAGTCTTCCTTGGCGAAGCGCGCCGCAAGCGCCTTGTGCGCCTCGGTCGAATGGCGGCGCAGGTAGCGCGCGCGCTCGTGGATCGCGTCGAGCCGCTTCTCCGAAATCTCCCACCCGCGGCCCTTTTTCTTGAGCACGGGCGCGGCGTCGGCGCCTTCGCTGGGATCGCGAAGCTGGAGGGTCTTGCGTTCGGTCACCCCACACTCCCTTCGAGCGAGATCGCCAGCAGTTTCTGCGCTTCGACGGCAAACTCCATCGGCAGTTCCTTGAGCACGTCCTTGGCGAAGCCGTTGACGATCAGCGCCATCGCTTCCTCGTCGTCGAGCCCGCGCTGCATGGCGTAGAAAAGCTGGTCGTCGCTGATCTTGCTAGTGGTCGCCTCGTGTTCGATCTGCGCGCCGGGGTTCTTCACCTCGATATAGGGCACGGTGTGGGCGCCGCACTGGTCGCCGATCAGCAGCGAATCGCATTCGGTGCGATTGCGCACGCCGTCGGCATTGGCCGCGACCCGAACCATGCCGCGATAAGTGTTGTTCGACTTGCCCGCCGAGATACCCTTCGAGATGATCGTCGAACGGCTGCCTTTGCCGTTATGGATCATCTTGGTGCCGGTGTCGGCCTGCTGGTAATTGTTGGTCACCGCGACCGAGTAGAACTCGCCCACGCTGTCTTCGCCGTTGAGCACGCAGCTTGGATATTTCCACGTCACCGCGCTGCCGGTTTCGACCTGCGTCCAGCTGATCTTGCTCCGCGCGCCCTGGCACAGGCCCCGCTTGGTGACGAAATTGTAGATTCCGCCCTTGCCTTCGGCATTGCCGGGGTACCAGTTCTGCACCGTCGAATACTTGATCTCGGCATCTTCGAGCGCGACCAGTTCCACCACTGCGGCGTGAAGCTGGTTCTCGTCGCGCATCGGCGCGGTGCAGCCTTCGAGATAGCTGACGTAGCTGCCTTTCTCGGCAACGATCAGCGTGCGTTCGAACTGGCCCGTGTTCTCCGCATTGATGCGGAAATAGGTCGACAGCTCCATCGGGCAGCGCACGCCTTCGGGGATGTAAACGAAGGTGCCGTCCGAAAAGACCGCGCTGTTCAGCGTTGCGAAGAAGTTGTCATGTTGCGGCACCACCTTGCCGAGCCACTTCTTCACCAGCTCGGGATATTCCTTCACCGCCTCGCTGATCGAGAGGAAGATCACGCCCGCTTTTTTGAGTTCTTCGCGGAAAGTGGTGGCCACGCTGACGCTGTCGAACACCGCATCGACCGCGACCTTGCGGGCTCCCTTGACCCCGGCGAGCACTTCCTGTTCCGCCACGGGAATGCCGAGCTTGTCGTACACCGACTTGATCTCGGGATCGAGCTCGTCGAGCGATTCGAGTTCCTGCTTCTTCTTCGGCGCCGCGTAATAATAGGCGTCTTGGTAATCGATCGCCGGATAGCCGAGCTTGGCCCAGTCGGGCTCTTCCATTTCCTGCCACAAGCGGAAGGCCTTCAGCCGCCAATCAAGCATCCACTCGGGCTCGCCCTTCTTCGCGCTGATGAAGCGAACCGTGTCTTCGGTCAGCCCCTTCTCGGCGAATTCGGTCTCGATATCCGCCGACCAGCCGTGCTCGTACTCGGCCGCCTTTTCGGCTGCCTCGCGCGCTTCGCGATCCTGGATGTCGATGTCTTCGCTCATGCAATCTCTCTTTCGCGCGCCAGCTGGGTCAGCGGGATCGCCGCCAGTGCACCGCGCAATGCCTCGTTGACGACCGGCCAATGCGGTTTGACCTGACATTCGTGTTCAACCGAGCAATCTGCCCCTTCGACGCAGGCGGTCAGGGCAATCGGCCCTTCGACCGCCTCGACGATATCGGCGACCGTGATCGCCGCCGCCGGTCGGGCAAGCTGCAACCCGCCACCCGCACCACGGCTCGATCGCAGCAATCCTGCCGCCGACAGCTTGCTAACCAGCTTTTGCACCGTGGGCACCGGCAGGCCGGTTTCGGCAGCAAGCTCGGCCGCGCTGGTTTTCGCTCCGCCGCAATGACGCGATGCCGCACACATTGCGACGACGGCATAATCGGCGAGGTTGGAAAGGCGCATATCAAATCGGACCAAATCGTTCCGATTGGCCAATTAGGTGGCTGCCCGCCGTTTTTCAACGGCAAAC
>Ga0163108_10003159_pt1 | contig 11766 bp, 13 predicted proteins | sample Fk1155metaG_FD_109644 | JGI IMG/M metagenome (GOLD analysis project Ga0163108, IMG submission 109644) | Marine microbial communities from the Central Pacific Ocean - Fk160115 155m metaG | ecosystem: Environmental > Aquatic > Marine > Oceanic > Photic zone | place: The Central Pacific Ocean...
AACGCCGACGCCCGGGGAGGCCAGATCACCGTCGAAGCACTCGATGCCGCCGGGAAACCCCTCGAAGGCTTCGGCCTGGCCGCGAGCCGGCCGTTGACCAGCGACAACGTCCGCCACAGCCTGTCCTGGAAAGGGCACAAGGACCTGCACCAGCTGCAGGGCAAACCGATCCGGTTGCGGTTTCACCTGAAGAACGCCCGGATGTTCTCACTGACACCCCGCACACAAAATGTCCATTACATCCGCTCCTACAACTGAGCAACGACACGTGACTTTGCCTTTCCACGAGAGCCTCGACGGGCAGGGCAGCCGTGATGGTGATTCGGTCCCTCACCCGTCATCCTGTACAGCCCCCAACCGAAAACGCCGGTGTGCCAGTTCCGGCATTTCTCCTCCCATCTGACGTGGAGTCCCTTGCATGCGAAAGCCAGCCTTCCTTCGTTGTTTGACCACATGTGCCTGTTTCCTTTTCTTGCTCGTCGCCGCCGCGGACATTCCCGCTGCGGTCAAGCTCGAGGTCAAACCCGACCGCAAAACGGCTCTGTATGAAGTGGGAGAAACAGCCACCTTCACCGTGCTCGTTACCGACAATGGTCAACCTGTTTCCAGGGGTTCTCTGTCGTACGTCGTGAACAACTTCCTCGATACTCTTGTCCCACGCACGAAAGTTGACTTGTCGGAAAAAGGAACGACGATCCAGCTCGGGTCAAAAAAGGCCCAGTTTTTCAGCTGCGTGGTCACCTTTTCGCCCTCTGAGGGCAAACCCGTCAGGGCGGCGAGCACCGTGGGGTTTTCAGTCAACAAGATCACGCCCGGTTTGTCCCTGCCAGATGATTTTGACGAGTTTTGGACAACACAGAAGAAACGGCTGGCTCGCAAGAAGATGAAGGCCACGCTGACCCCCGTCGACTCACCCGACCCCCAGGTCGAGAGTTTTGATCTCCAAGTGACCTGCCTGGAGAACGCTCCGGTTTCGGGGTATTTTTCCCGACCGCACAAACCAGGGGAAAAAAACCATCCCGCCATCCTCTGGGTCCACGGCGCGGGAGTCCGAAGTTCGTCCCTGGGCAATTCCGTCAGCGGGGCACGCGAGGGCATGTTGTCGCTGGACATCAACGCTCACGGTCTCCCCAACGGGAAACCGAAGGACTTTTACACAGCCCAGTCCCGAGGACCATTGGCCAATTATCGCTTTGCAGGCCGCGAGTCTCGCGAGACGATCTACTTTCGAGGAATGTACTTACGGATTGTCAGGGCCATTGATTTCCTGACGTCTCAACCACACTGGGACGGCAAGAACGTGATTGTGATGGGCCACAGCCAGGGAGGTGGACAGGCCCTGGTCGCCGGCGGAATTGACCAGCGCGTCACGGCAATTGCTGCCGGTGTCCCCGCCCTGTGTGACCATGGCGGTCGCGAGTCCCGGCAGATCAATGGTTGGCCAAAAATCGTCCCGTATGACCGCAACGGGCGGGCCGACACCAAGGTGCTCCAGGCATCCCGTTACATTGATGCCGTGAACTTTGCCAGTCGCTGCAAGGCCAAGGCCATCATGAGTGTTGGTTTTGCCGACACGGTTTGTCCGCCCTCGAGTTGTTACGCCGCATTCAATCTGTTGCGGGGTCAGAAGTCCATCATTAATGAACCCGCGATGGGACATGCGGCACCGGCGCATATCAAGAAAGCATTTCTTGAATTCGCCAAGCGTTCCTTGAAATGAAACGAGGTCAGACGATCCAGGCAAGACGTCCAGGATTTCTGATGCAGGTGATGGGTTGGCGACGACCAATCCTGGCGGGTTGAACGCCCGGGCCGGGACAGGGACAATCGCTGATCCCTCCGGCTTCCAGCAAACCACAGCAGCGATGGCATGTCGACGAGATGAAAATGCGCAAGAACAACTGGTTGGCCCTGGCCAGCTTGATACTTGTCAGTGGAGGGCTTGCCTCAGCGGCTTTCAGTAACCCGCCGAACGCCTTGAACGATCCCAGTGGGGATCGACAGTCGTTGCTACTGGGAGTCGCCGGGTTCGCCTGCACGATCGTCGGGATGGTGTTGTTGCTGATGGTGGCGAGCAAGACAACAAAGTCCATGCCACCGAAGAAGAAGATCAGCACCAACATCTGTGTCGGCTTCGGGATCATTCTTCAGTTGGCAGCGATTCTCGCGTACCGGACCGGAGTCGTAGTCGCCCATCCCCTGGTCGTACCACTCGGACTGTTCTGGCTCAGCCTGCCTGTGTTCGTCCGGGGCTGTATGGACTACGCGAGTGGCAAGGGCCGTTCGAAGTGGCTTGGGCTCGTTGGCGTGACAGGACTTGTCGGGCTGGCCATCCTGGTCATCTTGTCCGAGCGAAACGACGATGATCTGGTCGATCCGGCTGACGCCGATGAAGATGTCATCGACGTTGCGTCCCAGGGCTCCGGGAACTGAACTCCGGGCGATCACTTCTCACGGCTGTTCCCGCTCAACTCCTGCGCGCGAAATGTCATCTCAAAGAACGCGCGACCGTCCTTGTCCAGAAATCTGGCGTTGAGCCTGGCCGGCGTGCCGGCGCCGTGCGCCGTGACCAGCAGGAAACTGTTGGGCTTGCCGAAATCCCGGACGAGGGCGGGATGAGAAGTGTTGGCCGTTTCAATCACCCTGCCGTGAATCGGTGACGTGATGAGCTCGGGGATCTTGTAGCCGGCACTTTCGGCCGTGTGGTGACGTAGCACGCGGGTTCGATGGATGTCACCACCGACCAGGACAACACCGCCGATACTTTCTTTCCCGAGGAAATCAAACAGAGCCTGCCGTTCGTGAGGATAGGTTGCCCAGTGATCAAGTTTTCCCGGTCGAACCGCGCCGTTCCAGATCATACCGCAGGCAAGAATCTTGAATGGTGCGGTCGAGGCTTTCAGACCGCGGCGGAGCCACCGCCATTGCCGTTTGCCAAGCAGCGATGTGCGATCCTTGTCGAACGGCGACGGTTCGGTGCCCGCAAAAAACCGCGTGTCCAACAAGAAGACCTCAATTGCACCGCGGCGGAACCTGGAATAGATGCCCGTGCGGCCGTCCCCAAAAGATGGATTGGGACGGTATTCCATGAACACGCGTCGCGAGTTCTCTTTGTTCTTCAAGTTCCCGTCGGTGTCATTGCGACCGAAATCGTGGTCATCCCAGGTGCCATACAGCGAACGATTGCGGAGCAACTTCCGGAAGTCGGCAACTGCAGAAAATTCCGCGTACCGCCGACGTTGAACGGCCAGGTCGGTGGAATCGATGTACGGGGTGTCGCCCAGGAGGATGATCGCGTGTGGATCAACGGCTCGCATTTGTCGCCAGACGGCCGACGACCCTGCGTCTTCGTCCGCGCAGGACCCGAAGGCCAGGCGAACGGTCACCGAACGCTCTGGGCCGGGGGTTTCAAGGAAATAGTCATCGCCGGTGGCAAGCGTCTTGCCTCGAGACGCGATCTCGTAGTGATAACGGGTCGCCGGCTGAAGCGATTTCAGTTGCCAGAGGATGCAGCCATCCCGATTCGATGTCGAGCGCGCCGTGGCCGTCACCCGGTGTCCCTTCTGATTGCGGGCTGAAATCTGGAACTCGCCTGCCTCAGCCGACCGTGCCCAGACCATCGCGCTGTCAGAAGTGAGGTGACCGATGAACGGCCCGTGCGTGATTGGCTCCGAGGGTTCGGTGAGACCTGCAAAGATGACCCGTCGTCGGGCCCGGCTGATGCCAACCAGACCTCCTGAATGAAGGTCCTTGGCAAATCCCTGCCCGGTGAAAGGAACCGACTGCTTGCCGATGAACTCGAGCACGCTTCCGGTTTGCGGCAGCTGCAGCCGATAGACTTCGGGCTTGTCGTGGCCGGTCACCAGCAGTTCCTGCCTGTACCACAGCCCACCCGAAAGGCTGAATCGGCCCAGTTGGCCGATGACCGACCCGGGATAGGTCCACCGGCGCTTCTGCCGCCATTTGTTGTCAAATTCAACAAGAAATGTCTCGGCATTCTTGTCGCCGTAGCGTGCGAAGTTGCACCACCAGTGATCATCATGTCGCACGACCCAGGTCAGGCTGCCTCCGGCGTTGCCGAAGTCCCTGAACGTGGAAAGTTTCATGGAACCGGGATCAAGGACCTTGATCTCGCTCCGCTCGGGAATCTGGGGGTAGTTTGAGTGAGCACACAGCAGCTTTCCTTTCCAGAGAAAACCGCTGTTGAGGTGCTTGGCATTTCCGGTGCTGGTCGCGATTCGCCGCCCGGTCGTGCGATCGTATTTGGCCACCTGCTGGCTCGCGATCGCGTACACGAATCGCCCGTCGGCAGCCGCAGCCTGGATCGCCTCGGGAGCGGCCAGCTCTGCCGTCTTTGGCCAGGGCTCTTCTGTCCCGGCGGCACAAAGCCCCGCAACCGGCAGAAGCACCGTGAGAACCAGCCAACAGGTCCAGCGGATCAGAGCGGGCATTGTTTCAACTTCCTTGCCTGAGAGATGTGACACCAGTCTCTCCATCCCGGCCCCGGCGTTCAACCCGTTGGAACCACCTCCTCGACAACACGGAAGTCCTGTCGAATCACCTGCCATCAGTTGCACTGGATGGGAAATCCTCAGGATTACCCGGGTTCTGGCGTGAGACAACTCTGGCCTTTGCGTTAACGCTCATGTGCGACGCCTGACGACGTCGCTTGACTCACACCGCGACACGCTCAGACAGGAGAATCACGATGACCTCGACTCGCAGAAACACGACCCAACCCCGTCCGCATTGTCTGCCCGCAGCCCTCGTGCTCGTGCTCGCTGCCGTCCTCGTGATGGACACTCAAGACAGGGCAACCGCCGGCCCGGTGATCAAAGCTGTCTCCGAGAAAGTCCGCCAGAGACGGCTCGAGGAACTCGTGGAACGAATGCAGTCCCAGGAGATTCGTGGCTCGAGCAAGGACGACTGGATCGTCACGTATTACGGTGACGACCGAATCCTTGCGGGCGGTGGCAACGATATCGTCTCGTCAGGGGGTGGAGACGATGAAGTCCACGGTGGAGACGGCGACGACAGGCTCTACGGAGGATCCGGAGACGACAGGCTCTACGGAGACCGTGGCAATGACCTTCTGATGGGGGGTTCAGGAAACGATCTGCTCAAGGGAGAACAGGGAAATGACTTTCTCCATGGCGGCAGCGGCGATGATGTGCTGCACACTCGCACGGGCAACGACTTTCTCGTCGGTGGAACCGGTGACGACACGTTTGTCGTTTGCCCGTCAGGCCAGCCGGAGATCAACGTCATCCTGGACTTCACTCCCGGCGAGGACGTGATTGACCTGAGGCACCCGGGAATCCACGTGGTGGACTTCGCCGACCTGTTGTCGCTGGCAACTCAGACGTCGCAGGGAGTCAGAATCTCGCTGCCGACCAACAACGCGACCAATGATCGACTGTTGCTGATCGGACTCACGATCGCCGATCTCGATCCCGCCGACTTCGACATCTAGTCTCCAGCCACAGCACTGGAACCGAAAACCCAAGCCGATCGTCCTGGGCAGATTGTCCCGGGGCGATCGGCCGGTTTGATTGCGATCGCCAGGGCAGCCGAGTACGAGCAATGAGTGATCCGGTCCCTATCCAGCCAGTTTCTCGGCCAGGCGGCTACTCATTTCCGCGTCGACGAGCTCGTCAAATTCCAGAGCCAGCCCTCGCCGTTCCGATTCGATCATTGCGAGCGTTACCTTTTCCAGATCCACTTGCTGCACACTCGCCCTTTCCATTTTCTCGACGGGTATCGACACGCCGCTCTGCCGGGCCATGACCAGGGCATCGAGGATCTGGTTGACGTTGCTCCCGCGGATCTGCATCCCGATGATCAGCGGCAGCGAAATGCGATTTCCTGACAACAACGCGCGGGCCCAGGGACGAACGAGGTACCTGAAGAACACCAGCACCATCGTGACGGTGGCAACGAGAAACACGGACACCACGATGAGCTGAGATGACTGCATGAGGGCATCGTTTCCTGAACGGCTCGACTGTTGGTGACCACTGGATCATGTTTCAAGCCACCGTTCAAGCGGTGGTCCGAAAGTCCGTCATCCCCAGCCCCGGGGTTCAATCCGTCGGATCCGAACCAGGCTCACCGGTGTCGGCAGCCGGAACCGGCTCAGATGAAATCCTGGAAGCCGGCAGCCGGAATCCGGTTCCTCGCCCGTGGGCCGGCCACGATCTCACTGATCCAGTTCACCAGGTCCGCGATGTCCTCGCGAGGAAAGATCGGCACCGTCGCCCGGCAGGGATCGTCGGTCACAACGGCCTGGATCGAATCGTGGGTCGCCGACAGTGGCAACGAATGACCAGCGGCCCGCCAGACCTCGATCTTCGGCGACCCGGTCTGCAGATCCCCCTCGACAAGCACCAGGTCACACTGATCGAACATCGTTTCGATCGCCTCGTAACGATCAGTTTCCGGGCCGAACCCATCGGTCGATTCAAACACCGCCGTCAACCGGGGCCCCACGATCCCGACAACGGCGGCCCCGGCCTCGCCGTGTCGAAACGAGTCCTTGCCCGGGGTGTCGAATTCGTGATCGTGGTGTGTGTGCTTGATCGTCCCGACCCGGTAGCCAAGCGTTGTCAACCGGGACACCAATTCGACGATCAGCGTTGTCTTGCCACTGTTCTTTCGACCAACGATATGAATCCGCCTGTCCATCGATTTCCTTTCCCGAAACCATCTGATTTCCGGATCTGGGCTGCAATGACCGTGCCGGTCGGGAAGTAAAGTCCGAAATTTCTCTTCACGGTCATCGGGCCCCTGGCCGCCGGCAACAGGGGCCTGCCGTGCTGGCGAACCGTTGATCGCTTCCGATTGAGTTCAACCGGCCGATTCCACATTGCCGGCGGGCCTCTTCAACTGGACACGGAACCGGCTCCCCCGACCGGGTTCCGATTCCACCCACAACTGGCCTCCCTGCTGCTCCACCAGGTTGCGGGAAAAATACAACCCCAGACCCGAACCGGAATCGTCGCGATTCCGGGACAGGCGACGGAACGGGGCGAAGATCTTCGACTGGTCCTCCCGGGAAATCCCCGGACCGTTGTCAACAACCGAGACAATGCAACTGGCCGGTGAGAGTTCGGCTTCGATCACGATCCGTCCGGGACTCTTGTCGATGAACTTCGCCGCGTTGGCCAGCAGGTTGTAGAACACCTCGCGAAGTTGGACGTGATTGGCCAGTACCGTTGGCAGGGGCTCGTTAACGATCACGTCGATCTGTTCCCGCTCCAGCAACGGCTGCACCCGTTCGATCGCCTGGTCGATCACCTTGCCCACGGCGATTTCGTCGTCCGGGTCAGCTGTCTCGGTCGCCAGTGCCGTTGAAAGCAACTCGTCGATCGTCCCACTCATTCTGAACACCGTGGCCCGTGCCGCTTCAATCAGTTGCCGGGCGTCCTTGGGCAGTTGATCCTCGAACTCATCGAGGACCTCGTCGCAGTAGTTTGCCACGGTTCCCAGGGGTGTTTTCAGGTCGTGCGACGTGAAGTGAGCGAACTGCTTCAACTCGTTGTTGGCCGCCCAGTACAACTCCAGGGCCTGCCTCAGATCCCGTGTCAATTGCTCGAAGTAGGCATCCAGGGTCAACCCGACATCGAGAAAGACAGCTTTCATTAACGTCGAGATCACCAGCAACGTGTCCGGTGAAATATCCTTCGAGGAGTTCGCCAGGCAAAACTGGACGAACTGGTTGTAAGACCCGAGAAAATCCTTTGGCTCGATACCTTTCTCGGCATGCGCTTCACCGGCCCGGCGACGTTGACAGAGAAACTCCTCGTCCCAACGAGCCTGCAGCATCGCGTCAAAGAACTCCCGCTGCGCCAGCTTGAGCCTCTCGACCAAAACAGGGTCTTCCAGAAAACGTGAGGTCTCCTCGAACATCGCCAGGTGCCGGTAGAACGCATCCAGGTATTCGACAGCATGACGATCGAACACGGGCTGAAATGACCGGAGCCGCGTGGCATCATCGGCGGTCAATTCCAGAAACTCCAACCGCATCGCAAGATCGCCAGACTCGTCGGTTTGCTCTGGAAAACCGATCGAGGGACTGAGTTTTTCGTCCGTCACGGCGGATGGGCTCCGGTTGTATTCTGGAAACACTCTGATTGTCACTACTTGAAGTTTCCAGTGGGCACCAAACGGTTGCAAGGCATCGTGCGGCCAGGTGTGCGGACCGTGCGATCCCACACGGACTGCGCACTCCCACAGCCGGATTTCCCGCCGAAAACTCACTCTCCCCAGTTCATCCCCGTTCGGCACCGATGTTGCACCACTCTTGCCGTCGTGGGGCACCGACACGATTGCCGGCGTTCCGTCAGTCCCTGGGAATTCCGATCGCCGATCGATCCCAATGATGGCCCCGGACCAACGATCTGGACACTAGGAGAAAAACATGTCTTGGCTCCCCAGAAAACTCGTGGTGGTCCCAGTCGACTTTTCCGAGAACAGCCTGGGCGCACTGGAGACGGCGATCGAACTGGCCAACACCCCCGATACGATCTTCGCCGTCCATATTGTCCCGCACGTCGCTGCCATTTCGCCGGGCATGATCTGGGACACCGTCAACGACGCAACCCGTGTCAACTCGACAAAAAAGTACTTCCGGGATTTCCTGGTTGATCGCGGGCTGGACAAGATCAATCTCGAGGTCCGCGTGGGAGATCCCGGATTACAGATCACGGATTTTTCCCGGGAGATCGGCGCGGACCTGATCGTGATTTCATCGCACGGCTATCACGGCATGAAGAGGCTGCTGATGGGATCAGTGGCCGAACGGGTGCTTCGACACGCGGATTGCCCGGTGCTGGTTCTCCGGCGAAATGATCCGGCGGCCGTGTGACGGGCCCTGTGGTCGACGACCGGGACAGGACGACTTTATTCCTCGATCGCATATTTCAACGCGGCGACCACGTCCAGTGCCGTGACCACACCAACCGGTCGCCCGAGTTCGTCGAGAACGACGATCCGGTGGATGTGTTCGTCGCACATCACTCGCGCGGCGACCATCATCGTCGCGTTTTCCTGTACGGAGTGAACGAACGAGGTCATGCAATCGCCGACAAGGTCGGGTCTCCCCTCGGCCGATCCCATCGACGAACCGCCCGAGGGTGTCGCGACCAGGAATTCTCTTTGGACAAAATCCGTCGTCGTCAGCACACCGGCACAAACGCCGCGATCATCCACGACCGGTGCCCCCGAGATGTCGTGCTCGACCAGCAGGCTGGCAGCTTCCTGCATGGTCTGGGATTGACTGAGGCGAATCGGTGCTGGCGTCATCATGTCGCCGACCCGCAAAGACAACAGACGTTCGATGGCACTGTTCATAAGCACGACCTCCGGTTCCCTGATGGTTCAATTCAGTCCGCGACACCATAATCAGTCCAAAAAGCCTCGATCAGCAACTCGGTCTCGCGGTGTTCATGGTCCTCCAGTGCCGCGATCCAGGAAAGTAGACCGGGGAAGATCAATCGGTGTACCGAATTGATCGAGGGACCGGCGTGAAGTGAATCGATCAGTTCCGCCAGGTCCTTCTGCAAGACATCGTGTTCATCGAGACACTTTTCGAGAGTTTCTGCCGCGTGTGGCAGCCGCTCGCAGACCGGTTCCAGGTAGCCTCCCCGCTCTTCAAGAGCCATGTGGTCGGCCACGATCTCGGCCAGTTGCTCGAGTCGAGACAACAACGGATCGACGCGATGCACGCTGGCCGGATCAACCAGGAACTGGGAAAGGCAACTCAACGAACGACGAAGCCGACGATGTTCGGAAGCAATTTGCCGACTCCATCTGAGCGAATCGTCGTTCACGTCATTATCACCTCGTTCAGGACGTGCGGCCGGAGTGTGATTTGATCAAAACACGCTTCAAACATTCGTGGTCGTGTCTCTCAGCGTTGCGATGCAGGACTTCCAGTCGCCGGCTTCCCTTCACCCCGAGCGGAAAAACGTTCGGCCGGATAGGTGATTTCGAGCCGTTCAATCTGACCGGCACGGATCGTGATCTCTCGCGATCGTTCCAGGAACCCGGCCCGCTCATGCCAAATCCGCAACCGGTGCGTTCCCGCCGGCAGCTCTCGAATCCTGAAAGTCCCGTCCCGGGCGGTCACCGCCGCAAAGGAATGGTCCAACGGCAAGTGCCAGGCCCGCATCCACGGGTGGAGGTCGCACTTGACCAACAGCGGTTTCCGCTCCGCCATCGAGTAGGTCAACTGCAGCCCGTCCCGGTTGTTCGCCGCGATCGAGACATTCGTCGAGTGATTGCGAACCGGAAGCGTGTGGACGTTGTGAGCGATCGCATCGTTGCTCTTGACCAGAACCGGCTGGCCGACCCGGACAATCAGGTTCCTCGGCACAAAGACACATTCCCTCTGATCAAAAACGACCGACGCGACCGGCACCGGTGTCTTGTGCCCCTCGGGAGCACGTCCCAGAAAAACAAAGACGTTGGCCAGGCCATTGTCGGCGGTTCCATCAACCAGCAGTGACTCGTCGAGGATGTCGTGTCCGCCACAGACCTCGAAATCCTTGACACTCTTGTCGCCCCCCCGAACCAGCAGGGCCGGTTTGGCTGCTGTCCCCCCGTAGAGGATGACCCCTTCCAGGTCGCCAACAGAAATGAGTTCGCTCGACTTGGTGGTTCGGTTCTCCGGCGAGAATCCCGTGGGAATCGTCGCTGTCGGCGAAGCCACCGGCGAGGAGACTGCCGGCGTCAATTGCGGTGGTTCCGATGACTCGCCACAACCGGTCAGCAGAAACGACACCGACATCAGGGCCAGCGCCCCGGTCCACACAAACAGCCATATCAGAACGAGGATCCCTGGCCGACTTCCAGCCTGCTCAGTTTGTTCATTCATCGCGAGAACTCCTCTTTAATCGGACCCGGGGCGTCCCTCTCCCGAACTGAGCTCGTTGCCGGTCCACAGGTCACGGCCTGCCGCAACCCGCAACCGGTAAAGCTGCACCCGCGGTGCCTTGGCCTGCATGAACTGGCGATCAGTTCCAGAGGGGGCCGTGGGAGAGGTGATGTAGTCGTTCTTGGGCACCGCTCGCACCGGAAGCATGACGTCTTGCATCGTTGTTTCTCTCCGATTGAACTCGCATTTTTTTCGGAATTCTCGATCCCGCTCGACGGTTCGCCCGCCATTGCGATGGTGATCGCAGATTGCGTGCCAAACGCGACCGTCCTGGAAAACGTTCGCAACCAGCTCAGCACTCAAGCTCAGCACTCAAGCCGCAACCGACCGTCAAAGTCGCGATTGCCAAACCCTCGCAGGATTTTTCGACGAAAGGCCCGGACACACCGTTGTGCGAATTCGCACGATGACGGGCGATTCAGCACGTCCGAACAGGTCGCGGCGGTCAACGGTGATCGCGTCGATTTCCAGACCGGCAACGTGTTGGTGCGGACGGGGTCCATCGAGGCGGAGGCCGAGAATCAACTGCCGACGATTGGCACGCCGTCTGCATCAAGAAAAGAGCCGTCAACTGGCTCACGCGTCCAAAGCGTCGTTTGATTGATCAGGAATGCCACCATGGCTCGGCGGTGGACACAACGAAATGATCTCGGCATCACGACCGAGGTAGGAGTCGGCCTGTTGCTGACGCTGATCCTGTTGCTGCTGATGCCGTTGCTGGTCCCGACGAGAAGGGGAGTCGACTGGAATCCCGGCCCGCAAGCGAACGACCCTCGGGCGAATCCCGAGTCCTCTGCCGCCGCGAGCCCAACCCCGGATCAATTAACTCG
>Ga0163108_10003162_pt1 | contig 11754 bp, 11 predicted proteins | sample Fk1155metaG_FD_109644 | JGI IMG/M metagenome (GOLD analysis project Ga0163108, IMG submission 109644) | Marine microbial communities from the Central Pacific Ocean - Fk160115 155m metaG | ecosystem: Environmental > Aquatic > Marine > Oceanic > Photic zone | place: The Central Pacific Ocean...
GAAAAAATGTTGAAAGCACATTTTAACTTTAAGTTAAGTGTTTAATATTATAAATAAATATCATCAATTTTACATTAAAGATTTGTCCTGAATTTGACGATAAGTCTTAAGTGTTTATGGGTTAGTTAAACTTGGTGAGCAAAGTAATTATTATTAATAAAATTATTTTTAATATTCTATTATTTTTTATCCCCAGTTCCGGTATTTCAATGGTTCTTCCGGTTCCATTTGCGCCAGACATAAATCCAAAAAGTGGTGAATATTGGAGGATCTCACCAAACCTTAGTGTTCAAAAAGGAAAAAGAACTATTAGAGTTTTTTTTGGTAAGGATCATAAAAGTGGCTACGCTAAAGGTTTGTATGACTCTAATGGAACTTTAAATGAATATTCATTAATTTCACCATTAGGTAAAAAGATTATTTATGTAAAATATAAAAAAATTAAAAATTCAAGTAGAGTTATAAAGCAAACATATTCAGACAAAGATGGTGATGGTAATTTTGATGAATTAGAGATAATTGAACCGGCCCTTAAAGTGAGTAACGTAAAGATAAGTATCTTTAGTTTGATGTCTAAAGGTAAAAAAAGAAAATTATTATCAAGGTATGAAGTTTCTTCGTTTCAAGAAATCGACGAATGTCTAGAAAAGCCAGTAGACCTTTTTCAGCCCGCCGTAAATGCAGTTAACACGATAATAGAACAGTATAGAGGCGATACAAGTTGTATTGATAGAGGCGTAGGGGAGGGCTTAAGGTTTACTGGTCTTTATGGTGACAGTTCTCCTGGTTCAACAGATGGAAGAAAAACATTTAAAAATTATGGACCTGTTTGTGTAGATGATAACTGTGGCTTTAGTGAGAGCCAACAGGCTAGTTTTGAGAGATTGTTACAAGAAACAGTTCGAGAGGGAGCGGGTTGTTTAGCTTCACTTGGCAATGGGAATCAATATGATTCTGAAGAAGCTGGACGTTTAATGGATAAGATTTCTCGTGGAACAAACTTATTAGAACCTGAAAAAGCATTTATTAAAGGAAGCTTCGCTCTTAAAAATGCAGCTGAATTATTATTTATGTATAACCAAGGTAAAAACATGGATGAGGCTTGGGATGCAGATGGTTCGCAAAAATTATGGACTGGTTATGAAACCAATGAAGATGAGGTTGAAGCATATAGGCAGGAAGTAGCTCAGCGAAAAACCGACTTAGAAGGATTGAAGACTGATATTGAGGCGAGTTTTAATCCAATAAACTCACAAATAAGAATTTCTAAAGGTAGAATAAGAGAATTAGAACAGATAATTGGAGATGCTGTAGTAGGAACCCCTCGGGGGTTACAGGGAGATGTTAATAGTTGGAATCGAAACGTTGAATCTTTGGGTATCATAGAAGCAATTCCAGAAAACAGACTATTTAATCCGTCTCCCCTAAGAAAGTTATTAACACAGTTTTGTGAGACTAATCCTGCGACTATTCGTGACTATACCCCACGCGATATTAGAGGTTTTTATGAAAATAATCCTCCACAAAAGGAATCTGATGCCGAATTTGTTGATCAAGCAGAAAGTATTTTGATTGCTGTTTATAATATTAATACAAGGGGTAGAGGTACTGCTGCACCATTAAATAATACTGTGTGCAGAGACGGAGAGTTTAATAATGCATCATTTGAAGCTACTAGGGTTTATGCAACAGGTCAGCAACAGGTCTTTCAAACACAATTAAGTGATGCCAGGACAAGTGTGGGTGAAGAAAGTGGAATCGTTGAAAGATTAAATGCGCAGTTGATTGAACAAATGAATCAATTTAAACCTAAGTTTGAGGCATTGGATTTAAGTTTTCCAGAAGGTATAAACAGTTCAAGTGGTCGTGGGTCACTAAGTACTCTTAGTTTATCAACAATGCTAAATGAAATTAATAGTACATTAAGAACAATTGAAAACAGGTCAAAAAATATAGATGGTTCTCGTGTTTATTCTAATAGTACAAGTGAAGGTGAAGAGTACTTGAGAGCTAGAGAAAGACCACTTAAAATTGTTTGCAATAAAGATGGAGATCGGGACTTAAAGGTTTTATACGTTGAAGAGCAGGGTTTGAGTTATGAAGATATTGATACAGGTGAAACAATAGTTGGTGATAGTTCGTTAAGCTTAATGGGGCAGGCTAAAGCTGCGGCAATGATTCCAGGTGGTCCTGGTTGGCCAATTATTCGATGGGACTCTAGAAAAGCAGCAAGCAATGATGATAATAAAGCTATTATGTTTCATGAGATGATGCATGTTTTAGGGTACCCTCATAAAGAGGGAGTGCCTGTTCATACTGCATGTCAGCAATGTTGTTTTCCGGATGGATTTAGAGGTAGTGGGCATAACTGTGCAGCAGCGGTTCAGCGTGCTTGTGCAATTTGTGCGGGAAACTTAGGTAAAAATAAAGTTGATATGCGAGAGAACAGTGCTGCATTAGACACGTGGGTGAACACTCAAAGGACATGTTTTCAAAATGGAAATCCAAGGTAATAGAGTTTCATAGAAAATAAGAAGGTAATTAATGAAGTATTTGATGATAATTCCCTTAATCTTATTAACTGACCTAATAGAAGAGTCGATTGCTGCAACTGTGTTTTTACATGGAACAGAGCATTGTGGTGTTGCTAGAGATAGTAGTGAGCTTTTATTGTCTAGGGGATCTGAACCACATATTAGTTTTATAAGAAAAGACTGTGTAGAATTACCACCTGGTTCACTTCCCAATAGAGCAATGCCAGATAATAGTTTATTAACTGATGCAAGAAACTGCAGAGAGTTAATAGGTCAAGAGCAATGGAGTGTTTTTGAGGAAAAATGGAACCGTGCTTACAGGAGCCATCGTGGTTCAAATATACCTGGTATTACAGAAAGTCATATTGTTGGTGCATATTGTAGAAGCATAAAAGAAGCAAAACAGAAGAATTCAGATACAGTTACAATACTAAACTTTGGTCATGGAAGTGTAAAAAGAAGTCCATCTGTGATCAGTCAGCCAGCTTCAATAAAAGAAAAAAAAGGTAATTTTGAATTTGGTACAGTTACGTATCCTGCAGACATATTATGGGCATTGGATTCATTAATTCCTAAGGAAATGAGAGTTGTAAAACTTTTTGAGAATTGTTTTGGAGAACTAATAATGAATAATGCAGACTTAGGTCCTGATCAAAACTTTGATGACTACCGTGTTAATAGTTGTAGCATGGCTGCAGCTCCTCATGATCAAGTGTTAACATTATCATTATCGGGTCGCAGTAAATACAGAGTGATTAATAATCGTTGTCATGTATTTTTGGCTAATGTTACTAGTGCCAGAACAGATAGTAATTCAAATACATTTATGAGAAATTTTATCAACTTTGAAAGTGATTTAAAAAAGCCATTAACTATAGATAGTTTTGATAAATGGGTAAATGAAAGTAATAGACTTTCTTGGAATAAAGTTGATAAAGAAAACTCACGAAATAGATCATTTGGTGTTCCTGTTGACTATAGTGGCTATATGCCAGTTACAGGATCGATGAGTTTACTGAATTTATATTATGAAAAACGTGGTTTACCTAAGGTTAGTAAGCAAAGAGATATATGTGAAGTTTGTCAAAAAAGATCGCAAATTCAGATTAGCTTAGATGAACAAAAAAAAGTTTTATTAAATCAAATAACAAATGGCTTACATGAAAAAATAAAAAAAATTCACAGTGAAATTTTTCCTCAGGAAAATGAAATAAATTTATTAAAAATAAAAGGGTGGGTTTTAGAGCAAGAAGATGAAGATAATGAGCCAGCTGGATCACTCAATCAAGCATACATTGATTACAATGCTGTAAAAGTAGAGGTTGATAAAAGGTCTGAAGATTATGAAAAAATATGTGGTCATTTAAGAACTCCGCCGAGTTGTAATAGACTTTCAAAAACATGTACTTTGAAGGATATTGTTCCAAAGTGTAAAAATCAAGATGAGTTAAAGTCAGTTTATTATAAAAATGTGTGTGGAAAAATAATAACAAACGATAATTTAGAATTAAATAGGAAGTTAATTGTTTTTGCAGATGAAAAAACATCTGAAAAAGGTTGCTTAAAAAATGATATAAGTTGCTTTACTGAAAACAGTCTGAGTGAATATAAACAAAAAAAATATAAAGAATTTAAGAAAAAAGAATTGAGAGTGATGAAAGCTAAGGTTTTAATCAGAATGACCCAATCCTACTTTGGGCTTGATGCGATGTTAAGTGATTTTAAAAGTGAGCAAGAAGCTATTAAAAAAGAAGCTTTGAGGGCATTTGAGACTTATAATAATATGATTCAGTGTGAGAATAAGGAGATTTTTAAATGAGATATTTATTAATCACTATATTTGTGTTTCTTGTAGCAGACTTAAATGTCTATGCAAGTGAAAATTGTGGCACTTATTGGTTAGCTGGAAGACCCGCATGTTCTTCTGATAATAAATGCAAATCTTCTGGTGTCTATATATTTAAAAATACATCTAATCAAATTTTTATTGAAATTGAAAATTACAAATTACCAAAAGGTGTTGCAAGTTTAAGTGCAGATTATATTTTTGAAGTATATGTAAATGAAATTTTTGAAATCACCCCTAAAAAGGTAGAGTTTATTTCTGGACCAAAACCTGTAAAAAGCCAAAAGAGATTAAGAAAAGGTTTTGAGATAATTAAAAAAGAAAAGTGTAAAAATAAAAAAACATAAATAACCTTAAGTTGCAAGGCAGGTGATTTAAATACACAAACCCCCGCTAAATTAAGTGTTTATAGTTTTTTCACTTGAAAACCCTTTGTTTTATATAGTCTTTAATATGTAATTTGATTGCGTATAAGTAACTATAATTATTAATGAAATAAAATAAGCCATTGGAATAAGCATTGCAAATAAATAGATATATTTATTTTTTGAAGGATGCTTATTATGCGCTTTTATTTCATTATAACACTTAATTTTATATGTTTTATGCATATGTCAGCGTTTGCTAATGAAGTGAAAGATGTTGAAGTTAAGGTAGATAATAAAAATGTATCTAAGCCATGTTTTAATGCACAAGAGGTTTTAGAACAAAAGAGTTCTTTTCGTCAATTGATTAGAGCTCTTGCATTATTTCCAAAAAAACACTTAGTAAAAAATAGTGACAAAGATCTTTCTAGACAAAAAAAAGGTTATTGTAGTCAGTATAGAAAAAATGGTTTTGAGTTTTTAAAAGACAGAGCAAAGTTAAATGGGTTTAGAAATCATACCTTAAATGGCGGAGGGCTTTTTGATGGAGGAGTTTGCTGGTGGCATTCTAGATTAGAGAGGTCTTCATATTATTTAACTGTTTACAGAAGTGATCTTCCTAAGCCAACTGAAGAAGAGGCTTATGAGATTTTAAGAACATTATCTCGTAATAGCCAAGTAGTTGAGATCCCTGGGTTCGATAGCTTTAGAGAGTTTTCAAAATCATATCCTCATGTGTTTCAGTTGTACTTAAATGACTGGATGAGTAGAGATGCTGTTTTTAGGTTTTCGTGGATAAGAGGATTGTCTGGAAGGTCAATTCTTCACCCTGAAAAACTTAAGAAAAAAATGGATGAGCTTTTTAATGATGTAACGGTAGAAAATAAAGTTGTATATCAAAAACTTCAAGATAAAGAGATTCTTTCTGCGCATTCTTGGTTAGTTGTTGATATGAAAAAGACTTTAGATGAAGATAAAGAAGAAACTGGTTACACATTATTTATAAGAGACAGTAATGGTTATGATGTTAAAGAAGTTCAATACCAAATAGGTGATACATACTTAAGAGATAATAGTGATCCTTATAAAATTGGTGATTATTATTTTGTGCCAATTACAGAAAGAAATGGAGACTTTCGTAAAATCAAAAAGGCAATTGACAATTACTGTGGTGGGTTTACAGACAAAGATCTTGAGTATACACAAGAAGAAGCAGAGGAGATATGGGATTTACTTTGGGATGCTAGTTTCTAGTTTATTTTCTTTGTATGGACAGTGTAGGCAGCCGCTCTCGCAACAATACCCTCTTTTTAAATGAAACTCCTTTGTAAATACATACAATCCATCTTCATTAATATAGTAATCAATATTTTCCACTAACTCAGAAGAATCATCTTTCATTTTTTTTCTTTATCCCATTTTTCCTTTAGGAACTTCTCTCTTCCAGAGTTGCTTTTATAAAACTGGTATCTCATTGGGTTTTTTTTGTAATATTCTTGATGATAGTCTTCTGCTAGATAAAACGGGGCTGCTTTTGTAATATTTGTAACAATTGGTTTTGAGAATTTATTAATTTTTTCTAACGCTACTTTAGACTGTAGTGCTTTTTCTTTTTGGCCTTCAGAATAATAAAATATCTCACTACGATATTGGCTTCCTTTATCGGCAAACTGTCCAGTCGGATCTGTTGGATCGATATTTCTCCAGAATATTTCAAGTAATGTATTGTATGAAACTATTTGTGGATCAAAGGTAACTTGAACAGCCTCTGTATGTCCTGTTTCTCCAGAACAAACTTGGTCGTAAGTGGGATCTTCTACGCTACCTCCAGTATAACCAGATGTGACAGTAATCACACCCTCTTGAGCTTCAAAAGGCCCTTCCATGCACCAAAAACAACCACCTGCAAAAGTAGCTTTTTCAAGGTGCTTTGAATTTGAATGAGTAGTGTTTTCCTCTGCCATGTGGATAACATATACAAAAAAAACACTGAATAAAAGACATTTATAAATGTGTTAATCATGTCAACAAGGGCTGTAAAACACTTAAGTCTCTAAGGTAATTATTGTTTGTTTTAGAATTTTACCACTCAATTTGATAATCAATTTCTAAACCATCATGATCAGAGAGGTGTCTACCATCTACTTTTTTAGTAAAGGTTTTTTCAAAATGAGTCGGAGTACTTGTTATTTGTACAGGTGAATCTTCAATAAAGTATTGATGGTCAACAGATCTAAGCCAATCTTCTTGTGCATTGTCATCTCCAGTGCAGTTTTGATTTACAAAACATTGATGAGTAGCATTTTTTAATCCCATGTACCCAATCCAATAAAGGTAATCTAAACCATCAGGATTATGGTTAAAGTCTCCAGGAAAAACAAACAAACGATCTGGGTCATGAGTTGTTTTCATGAAATCTTTAATTTGCTTAATCTGAGACATGCGGACTTGTTCGTTTTTATCTAACTTTCTTTCGCATACTTTTCCTGTTCCAGCGCTGCATTGATAACTTGCATTTAAATGAGTGTTGTAAAACTCAAGAGGTTTAGGCATTCCTGGAATATGAATGAGTCCTTTCATTACTCCTTTTCTGGATAAGCAGTCAAAGTCAGTGCATTTTCTAAAAGTTGTATAAGAAACATCAGTAATGGGGTATTCACTTAAAATAAGTAATCCAGAGCTTGCTCTAGCACCATCTCCAGGCGGACCAAATGCAACATAAGGGTATTCAGATTCTAAGATAACCGCGTCAGTTGTAATGTGACAGGCTTCTTGAATAGCAACGATTTGTGGAGCTGTTCCATTTTGTCTTCTTTTTTTTAGTTCTAATCCAATGTCTTTATAGCGTGAATGGTCTACACCTAGTGGTAAGTCAAGCCCATGAATATTATAACTCAACACTTTTAGTTTGATGGTGTGGCTTTCACTGAATGCATGGAGTTGGTTTGATAATAAAAAGCCAAAAATAACAATAAGCGTCATCATCAAGAAAAAGAGGTTCAATGCTTGATTTTTTATTTTCATCATCCCCCCTCTTTTGATCATGACTTACTTTGTACTTCGATTTTTAATAAAGTTGTGTATAAGTTTTGTAAGTCTGCAAGTCATGTTTTAGAAGAATAAAAAGCTGAGTAATTACTAAGAGAAAAAAATGTATTTGAGCGCCTTACTTCTTGACTCAGTGTGTTTAGTTTTTATTGATATATAATATTAAAAATCTTTTACCACTCAATTTGGTAATCAATTTCTAAACCATCATGATCAGAAAGGTATCTACCGTCTACTTTTTCAGTAAATGTTTTTTCAAAGTGAGTCGGGGTGCTGGTTATTTGAGATGGAGTGCTTTCAATATAATATTGATGATCTACTGAGGTAAGCCAATCTTCTTGTGCGTTATCATCTCCAGTGCAGTTTTGATTTACAAAACATTGATGAGTCGAGTTTTTTAACCCCATGTATCCAATCCAATAAAGATAGTCTAAACCATCAGGGTTATGGTTGAAGTCTCCAGGAAAAATAAACAGGCGATCTGGATCATGAGTTGTTTTCATAAAGTCTTTTATTTGTTCAATTTGTGTCATGCGAATGGGCTCTGATGGGTCGCTTGCTCTTTCACAAACTTGTCCAGTTCCAGCCTGGCATTCGTAACTTGCATTTAAATGAGTGTTGTAAAACTCAAGAGGTTTAGGCATTCCAGGAATATGAATCAGTCCTTGCATTACACCTTTTTTTGCCATGCAGTCAAAGTTTGTACAGTTTTTATACGTAATGTATGAAACATCAGTAATAGGATATTCACTTAATATAAGAAGTCCTGAGTTATGGACAAAACCATTTCCAGGTGGACCAAATGCAACATAAGGATATTCAGATTCAATAATGACAGCATCAGTTGCAATATGAAATGCTTCTTGTATTGCTACAATTTGAGGGGCTGTACCATTTTGTCTTCTTCTTTTTAGTTCTAATCCAATGTCTTTGTAGCGAGAGTGATCAACTCCAAATGGCAAGTCTAGTCCATGAATATTATAGCTAAGAATCTTTAATGCCATTGACCCTTGCTCTGTTGTGTCAGTGGGGGGAGGGGATGGTTTTGTTCTTTTTTTAGCAAAAGCTGCTGCTGAGTATGGCAACAGAGTAAAGCATATAAATGTGAGTGTAACAATTAATCCAAAGGTGATAAAACTTTGATGATGTTGCCGTCCGTGGTTCATCATAAAAATAGTCCTGTTTAATTTTAAGTTTTATTGTGAGAAGTCGTAGCTGTACTTTTAATGTTAAGAGAGAGACTGTTTGAATTTGATAAGTAGGAAAAAAAAATCTAGTAAGACGGCAAAAAAAACCAAAAAAAATGGAAAAAGTGAATGATTACCAGGTGGGAAATGTTTTCCCACCGGTAAAAATGTTCTAACTGGATGTGTCTAGGTTAATCAACTTTGGCGGCTTCAATAGCGTAGGCTAGTCCAAGTTGAGCAAAATGCATCCCAAACTCTACATCTAAGTAGTTTTGTAACGTATCGTTGACGGTATGAATTTTTGGATTCATAGACCGTGAAGGTGACTCAAAAGGAAAAGCTGATGGGAAACCAGCTCTGTTCCAGCTCGCATGGTCACTACAAGCGTATCCGCATTTATCTTCACGCCATGGAACTTTTACATATTCATCAACAAGCATTTCTAAAAAGTCAGTGAGTTGACGGTCTACGTAGTCGCTAATAAAAGTCATCTCACGTGTTTCCCCAGGGTAGAGTGTCATATCAAATTGTAATGCGGCAATGACGTTTTTACCTTGATCTCGATAGCGATATGCAATGTCTTGTGACCCCAGTAATCCGACCTCTTCGCCTGCATAAGTCATAAATTCAATTGTGCGATTAGGTTTAAAGTCAGATTCAACTAAGACACGAAATATTTCTAATACAGTTGATGTTCCTGAGGCATCATCATCTGCTCCTGGTGCTCTTGCATTTGGATCCATCCATGATGAGCTTTGATTAATTGAATCTTCGTGAGCCCCAAGAACAATAATTTCAGAAGCATGTTCTCCCTGTCCTTGTATCCGTGCGATAACAGAAGGCTGTGCAAATGAGTGCTCAACTAATTCAACGGTGACATCACTTCTGTGTTCTGCCATTTTTTTAAATTGATCACGAATCCAGTGAGCTGCCTGAACACCTGTTTCTGATTTATAGTATCTATTTTGAAAGCTAGAGAGTTTTTCAACAAACTTATAGATATTATTTGCCGAGAGTTCCTTTAAAAGAGGTATGACTAAATCTTGTTTGTTGGGTTGAAAAATATCAAATGGGTCAAAAGGGATTGGAGGTCTGGCTTCGACATGTCTGAAGTCAGTAATATCCATATAACCACCGCAGTGGCCACGCTTGTGAACTTCCTCTGAGATTTTATTTAGTTCTTCAAAACTCATCCAAACAGGATTGTTTTCTGATGTAAGAACTAAGCGCTTTCCAGGCTCTATTGTGTTCAATGTGCTTTTAGCAAGTGTCTGAATTGGGTAAGAAAAAATAATCACTGTAGCAATAAAAGAGTAAAACATGTTCATTTTTGTATCCTATTGGAATAATTGGTTAAAAATTTAAGATAAAATATCATTTTTCACCAATAAGACAAGACGCAATGAGTTAATCTTCGAGTTGACATACAAGGGGTAAACATATAAGCATTCGTTTATATGTTAAGAACAGATGCCTTAGATAAGTTAATGGAAATGAAGGAAAATGGTGAGTTTCATTCAAAGCAGATCTTTTTGCTTTTGGCGGAGACTTTTCAGGCTTTGGGTGATTCTTCTCGGATTCAAATTGTCTGGGTACTTTCTCATGGGGAATTATCTGTTGGAACCATTTCTGAACTTTTAGAAATGAGTCAGCCAGCAGTCAGTCATCATCTAAGAACCTTGCGTAACTTAAGATTAGTAAAAGTCAGAAAAGAAGGACGAGTTTCGTTTTACTCATTGGATGATGATCATATTGAACGGATTTTAAAAGAAGGCATTAATCATGTTGAGGATTTAATTTAAATGGAACAGATAAAAAAAATAACTCAATTAGGAAAAATGAAAAAAGGACAGAGTGGAAAAATTTTTTCTGTTCATCCAGGGAACTCTGGCGATCTATTGGCCAAAGATAAAGCAAGAAGATTAATGGAGCTGGGGTTAATTGAAGGGGAGAAAGTTGAGATCGTACACGAAGCTCCCATTTGGAGTGACCCACTTGCAGTTCGAGTCAGAGGATCTATGATTGCTTTAAGAAGAAGTGAAGCAGATTTTGTTCAAGTGGTAGAAGAGGAGCTAGCATGAGTGAGATGAGTCTACCGTTAGTTGCAATTGCTGGAATTCCAAATAGCGGGAAATCTGCACTTTTTAATGCGATTACAGGTGCAAAGCAAAAGGTAGGAAACTACCCTGGAATTACAGTTGAAAAAAAACAAGGTTATTGCAATCTTCCAAATGGTGAAAAAATTGCAATATTGGACCTTCCGGGGGCATATAGTTTAGAGCCTCAGTCATTAGATGAGTCTGTTACAAAAGAAATTTTATTAAACAAAAGAGAAGATGTTGATTCCATTCAGGCCTTAGTTATTGTCGTTGATTCAACTAACTTAGAAAGAAATTTAACTTTAGCGTTAGAGCTAAAGGAATTGAACTACCCAATTGTTTTAGCATTAAATATGGTTGATCTTGCTCAAAAAAGAGGACTTGAGATTTGTGAGAAGTCTTTAGCAAAAGAATTAGATATTCCTGTTGTTTCTACTGTTGCAACTAAAAAACGAGGAATTAAGGAATTGCTTTATCAGATTCAAGTGCTTCTTTCAAAAAAATCTCAAAACAATATTAATAATTGGCAACCTAGTTCTGATCGAGAGATTCGTTTAAGGTTTGAAAATATTGATCAAATTTTATCTCGATCTATAAAGAGAAAAGCATCTTCAGACACCTGGGGCGATCAGATTGATAAAGTTTTACTTCACCCTGTTTTAGGCTTTTTGTTTC
>Ga0163108_10003166_pt1 | contig 11752 bp, 7 predicted proteins | sample Fk1155metaG_FD_109644 | JGI IMG/M metagenome (GOLD analysis project Ga0163108, IMG submission 109644) | Marine microbial communities from the Central Pacific Ocean - Fk160115 155m metaG | ecosystem: Environmental > Aquatic > Marine > Oceanic > Photic zone | place: The Central Pacific Ocean...
ATCCCATTCATGCAATTCACAGAAAAAAACTGACCCATCATTATATGAAACGTTAGATAAACCAAAATCTATACTATATACTGGCTGACTAGCAGAAGCCATAAAAATATGACCTATACTAACCCATTGCCCAACATTTGAAGATAAGTTTCCAAATGAACCATCCATACCTAAAGTACTATGTTTATCTTTTGCCCAGACATAATCAGTCACTTCAATATTTGATGTTACTGTATCGTCTATCGTGCTTAAATCAACAGAATCTGATGAAATAAATGCTGAAAGAGTATAATTTCCAGTAGCAGTAGGCGTATAAGTTGTTTGATAAGATAAAGTATCACCACTTCCTGCAGCAATTAAAGCTGAAACAACGTTAGTAGTTCCGGAACTAACAGAGCTTGAAGCATCTGCAATATCGTAAGAAAAAGTAACGTTTGTAGCATCATTTACTCCAGTATTTTGGACATCAACAGAAATACCCATTGGTCTAGCTTGACCTATAGGAATCATAGAGTACCCATAATCTTGAGAAATATCAGCGTTAAAAATCTGTGTTGCAGACAAGTTATTAGCTAATGGAGCACTTGCAGTAAAGATATAAGAAGAGCTAGCTCCAGGTGAAGAAAAAGTAAATCCAGAAGTACTTGCAAAAACAGTTGCTCCATCTCCCCAATCATCTACTTCGTGAATTACATAATCAGCTCCATCTACTAAGCACCAAGGACCTTCGGTAACTGTAGCATTACTTGCATAAGCACCTGGATCTCCAGCAGCAGCAGATTGACCGCCACCCCCACTACATCCTACGTTTGTATTTCCTCCAGCAAAAATAACAGTAGCATCTCCACAATTATTTCCAACTGGATGTAGCTCCCAATAACATTCATAGCCCCAATTATCAGTAGTAACACTTACTGTCACCTCTACTTCTCCCGGTGGGCATTGAGTATAAAAGTTTGAGAAACCAAAACTTGCTAACATAATTAATACAAGTTTAGACATAAAGTAATTTTTTTTCATTTTGTTTTTTTTTGTTAATAATTTAAATACTGAAATTTTCTGCAAAAAAAATAAACTATTATATAATAAGCAAATAAAATGTACTATAATTAATAGATATAAAATTCAGCAATATATAAACTAATAAATAATTAAATAGTTGCTTCTTCTATATATTCCTTTATTTCAGGGCAAGAACAAATTAAATTTCTATCTCCATGTGCATTGTTTATTCTAGAAACTGGTGACCAATATTTAGATTCTTTTAGATAATCAAGTGCAAAAGCAGCCTGTTTTCTTGTATAGCAGTGATTCCAATTATCATTTGCAACACAGACAGCAGTGTGTGGAGCATTTTTTAACATATTGTCTTCTTTTTCAAAAACTCCATTTTTAATATTTTGTATTTCTAAATATATTCTAATCATAGCTTCAACAAATCTGTCAATTTCTTGTTTTGATTCACTTTCTGTTGGTTCTATCATTAATGTGCCCGCAACAGGAAAACTGACTGTTGGCGCGTGAAAACCATAATCGATTAACCTTTTAGCAATATCTTCAACTTCAATACCAGCATCTTTTTTAAATGCCCTACAATCAATTATCATTTCATGAGCTACTCTATTATTTGGTCCAGCATATAAAACATCATAATATTTAGATAATTTTTCTTTTAAATAATTAGCATTCAAAATGGCATATTTAGTAGAGTTTTTTAACCCTTCTGCCCCTAATAATTTTATATAGCCATAGGATATTAATAGTATTAAGGCGCTGCCATAAGGTGCCGAATTTACAGCTTTAATAGACTTATCACTTCCATAAGGTTCTAAAGTTCTACTTGGTAAATATGGAACTAAATGCTTAGCTACACCTATCGGACCTACTCCTGGTCCACCGCCGCCATGAGGGATGGCGAATGTTTTGTGTAAATTTAAATGACAAACATCAGCGCCTATATTTCCTGGAGAAGTTAAACCTACTTGAGCATTCATGTTTGCTCCATCCATATAAACCTGCCCTCCATTATCATGAATGATTTTACTTATTTCAATAACACTTTCTTCAAAAACTCCATGGGTAGATGGATAAGTAATCATAAGAGCTGATAATTCTTCTGAATATTTTTCTGCTTTTTCTTTTAAATCATTTACATCTATATTTCCTTTGTCGTCACATTTAACAATAATAACTTTCATTCCGGCCATAACAGCACTAGCTGGATTAGTTCCATGAGCAGAATGTGGTATAAGACATATATTTCTTTGATATTCTCCTCTGTCTTTATGATATGCCCTTATAAGCATTAATCCAGTAAATTCACCTTGAGCTCCACTATTAGGTTGAAAACAAACTGCAGAAAATCCTGTTATCTCGCATAAATCTTTCTCCAAGGCTACAATTACTTTTCCATAGCCTTTTGATTGATCTCTAGGGACAAATGGATGAATATCTGCAAACTCAGGAAAAGATATAGGAATCAATTGAGTTGCAGCATTTAATTTCATAGTGCAAGAGCCTAATGAAATCATAGAATTTGTTAGAGATAAATCTTTATTTTCAAGTCTTTTTAAATATCTCATCATTTCTGTTTCACTATGATATGAATTAAAAACTTCATGTTTTAATATTTTATCATTTCTAAACAAAGAATTATTTGCCTCATCTATCTTGTTAATAGAAATATTTACTTTTAGTGCTGAGCTTAGCGCTATTGATAACTTATCTAAATCTTTCCATGTAGTTTTTTCATCGATACTAATTTGTATTATATCGTCTAAATAACCTAGATTTATTTTATTAAGTTCTGTAGTTTGTTTAACTAAAGTTGCATTTGCTTTAAAGCTAATTGTATCAAAAATATTATCATTCAAAGTATTAACTCCGGCATTCTCTAATCCTTTTTTCAAACTAATAGCCTTATTATTAATGCCTTTTGCTATATTGATTAATCCTTGTGAGCCGTGATAAACAGTATACATTCCAGCCATAATTGCAAGCAAGGCTTGAGCTGTACATATGTTAGATGTTGCTTTTGCTCTTTTTATATGCTGCTCTCTAGTCTGAAGAGCCATTCTATAAGCTTTATTTCCATCAGCATCTATCGATACTCCTATTATTCTTCCAGGTATAGCTCTCTTAAATTCTTCTTTGCATGCAAAATACGCAGCATGAGGGCCTCCAAAGCCCATAGGAATTCCAAATCTTTGTGTTGAACCCACAACTACATCTGCTCCCCAAGATCCAGGTGATTTCAAAATAACTAAGCTCATTATGTCTGCAATAACAGATGTTTTTATGTTTTTATTTTGACATGAAGATGTGAAATCAGAATAATCGTAAATATTGCCCAGGTTATCTGGATATTGAACAATTGCTCCAAAATATGTTTCATCTAAAGTTGCTGAAAATGGATTGCCAAAAATTAATTCAATTCCTAGAGCTTCTGCTCTAGACATAATTACTTGTTTTGTTTGATGAAAAATTGTATTAGATACAAAAAACTTATTACAGAATGCTTTTACTTGTTTTCTATCTCTAGCGTTATAAAACATCAACATAGATTCTGCAGCAGCTGTCCCTTCATCTAATAGTGAAGCATTTGCAATATCCATAGATGTTAAATCGCAAATCATAGTTTGGAAATTAAGTAAGGCTTCTAAGCGACCTTGCGATATTTCAGCTTGATAAGGGGTATAAGAAGTATACCAGCCTGGATTTTCAAAAATATTTCGCAATATTACTGATGGAGTTATTGTTTGATAATAACCCTGTCCAATATATGAAGCAAATATTTTATTTAAAGATGCTAAATGCTTTATATGCTTTAAATAGTCTACCTCACTCATATGAGGAGAAATATTTAAGTCCTTTTTTAATCTTATTTTATTAGGAATAGTTTCATTTATTAATTCATCTAAAGAATTAAGTTTAAGATATGATAGCATTTCTTTAAGATCGGCATCGTTAATTCCTAAATGTCTAGTTTGAAAAGATGGAGCTTCCATTTACAGTTAATTTAATTATTTTTGTTTGCCTAGTAGCTTATTTTTCGCAATATTAAAGATATTTTTATAAATTCATTTTATTATTTATTACAATTTTATTAAAATTTATAAAGACAAAGGAATAATTGATTAAAAGTATAACATACAGTAATATCTGGATTTCTTTAGCAATGACCTGCTTTACTCTTAGTTCATTTTTAATGATTGAGAAAAAGATTCAAATTATAGTTCTAATTATAATTTTTCTTGCAACTTTTTCAGGATATAATTTACAAAGCTATATTGCTGCCAGAACATCAAGAAATAAATCAGAAAGAGATTATTGGCAATTAGAACATTCAAACAAATTATTAATATTAATAATTATTTCAGCTATAATTAGTGCTTTACTATCTATTTATATTTTTTCAATTTATCAGTTATTACTGCTTTCTCCATTTTTCATAATAGTATTGTTTTATAGAATAAAGATTTTTGGGCTTTCATTTAGAAATATTGCTTTATTAAAAATTATATTAATTTCTATCTCTTTTGGGGGATTAAGCTTTTTCCTGCCATATTTGTATTACAATGTATCATTAAATGATTTTGCTTGGAACTTAATATTAGCAAATAGTTTATTTGTTTTTTCAATAACTATTCCCTTTGACATAAGAGATGTAAAATATGACTTAGCTAAACACAAAACACTTCCACAAGTATTAGGAACAAAACTATCGGTAATTGTGGCTTGTATTTCTATGATCTTCTGTCAATTTTTTTATATATATAATTGCTTTTATTATATTTCTATTTTGGGTTTAATAGCCTGTATTTTAATAATTTGTTCTCATAGACCAAAATCTACAATGTTTTATCTAATTGTTTTAGATGGCTTATTAATATTACATCCTGCTTTTATTATTTTAGATAATTTATTCTAATTTATTTTTCAAAACGTAATCTATTATTTCTTGACTTTCAAGAGCTTTTATTATCCTAAATATTTCTTTGTTAGATAATTTAATAATATCTAGCATTTTTTGAAAGCTTATTTCATCAATTTCCGTAATATTTAGTGTATAAAGTAATTTATTTAACAATTCTTCTTCTTGAGTTGATATTGTTAGTTTTAAATTATCTATTATGTCTTGATTATCTTTTTGCATAATTCTAAGTGAGTTTACCTATAATACTCAACTATATCAGTAAATCCCTTGTTGTTAACAAAGTTAGTAAATTCAGAAAAAGAAGGATTTATAATATATGAGCTTAAGCCTTCATTATTAAGGATATTAACATCCTTAATTTTGTTTATTAAATCATAATTTAAATTATTATCTATATCTTCTATTTTTAGAGTATTTGCATTAAAATTAAGACATCTTAGAAAGTAATGATCATTTTCTTGAAAACTTAAATAGTATTTATCGTCTATTTTTCTTAATTCAGATTTATTACTCTTTTTATATATAATTTCGGTCTGTAATAAAAGGGAATAAAGAGTATCATTACTATTTATGTAAGAAAGTCCATAATTTTCTACAACTCCAAACAATAATGAATTAGCTAAATATAATTTTTTGTTCTGCGATATTTCTTTCTCAGTATAAATTAAAACTATTCCAAATTCAATATAAATGCTATCTTGTGTAACAACAATTTTAATTAAAGAATCATTTTTTTTATAATATACCCCTTCATGCGATTTATCTATTTTATAAATAGTTTCAACACCTTGAGGCTGAGGAGTTTTAAAATAAAAATCGAAATTATTTTCTTGAGCGTAAAAAAAATACGCTGTGAAAAAGTATATTAGCAATATTAGATATTTCATAAGATGTAAAAATATGAAAGAAAATGAGATTTATTAATATAAATTTATAAAATGTAGCTCAAATGGAATGGAAATTTGATAAAAATATAGATAAAAAGAGTGTAGAAAATCTCTCGAAGCAACTAAAGATCCCTTCAATTATTGCAAGGATATTGCTGAAAAGAAATATAAATACGTTTGAAAAAGCTAAGAAATTCTTTCGCCCAAATAAAAAAGATTTTTATAAGCCATCATTAATGAAGGGGATGCAGATAGCAACTGATAGAATAATAGAGGCTATAAACAATAATCAGAAAATATTAATATATGGAGATTACGATGTGGATGGAACTTGTTCTGTTGCATTAATGATGCTGTTTTTAAAAAGGTTAAATGCTGAGGTTGTTTTTTATCAGCCTGATAGATATTTGGAAGGCTATGGGATATCTATGCAAGGAGTAGAATTAGCAAGAGAAAAAAATATAAATTTAATTATAGCTTTAGATTGTGGAGTAAAAGCAATAGAGCAAGCAAAGAAAATATCTTCATATAATATAGATTTAATTATATGCGACCATCATTTTCCTGGTAAAACACTTCCAATTTCCTTAGCGATGTTGAATCCAAAACAAGAGGGATGTTCTTATCCTTTCAAAGAGCTTTGTGGATGCGGCTTAGCTTTTAAATTAATTCAAAACATAATTAAGACAGAAAACATAAGTAAGTTTAGTGCTATTGAATATTTAGATATAGTAGCTGTTGCTACAGCAGCAGATATTGTTCCTTTAGTTGATGAAAACAGATTAATTACAAGCATAGGTATTGATCTCTTAAATGATAGCCCTAGAAAATGTTTTAAACAAATGCTTGATTACGCAAAACGAAATAAAAAAATAGAAATATCAGATATTGTATTTGGTATTGCCCCAAGAATAAATGCTGCTGGCAGATTAAAGCACGCATCTTTAGCTACTAAATTAATTATTAACACAAAAAATATAATTACTAATTGTCAAGAAATAGAAAAGTTAAATATTGAAAGAAAAGAATTAGATAAAAGAATTACAGATGAAGCTCTATCTTTTTTACATGAAGAAAAAACACAAAAATATACTTCGGTAGTATATGATGAAAATTGGCATAAGGGAGTAGTTGGGATTGTAGCTTCAAGATTGATTGAAACTTATTACAGACCAACAATAGTATTATGTAAAGATGGTGATATTATAAGTGGATCAGTTAGAAGCGTTTCAGGTTTTGATATATATGAAGTTCTGTATGAAATTAAAGATATATTCATAAAATTTGGTGGACATAAATATGCAGCAGGATTATCCTTGTGTGAAAATAAATTAGATGAATTAAAAATACGATTTGAAGAAGAGGTAAAAAAAAGAATAACAAAAGAACAAACAATTCCAGGTTTAATAATTGATGGAGTAATTGATTCAAAAGATTTATATCCAGATATAAAAAATAATCCATATCCTAAATTATTTAGATTAGTAAATCAGTTAGCTCCATTTGGACCAGGTAATATGAGGCCTACTTTTGTCATGAAGAAATTAAAAAATGCTGGCTATTCTAAAATAGTTGGTGAAAATCACATAAAATTTCATATCAAACAGAAGGAAGATGATGATAGTAAGGCATTATTTGGGATTGGTTTTAATATGAAGGATTCATATTCAATATTGAAAGATAAAAAGGAATTTTCTTTAGCTTTTAATTTAGATAAAAATGAATATGAAGGTTTTCAATCATTACAATTAAATGTGAAAGATATAAAAAAAACCTTCTACTAAAGCATGTTTAATTTTTTATCTAATTTGTCTTTATACGACCTACCTACAACTACCTGTTTATTATTTATTACAAGGTAATTGTCTTCAATAGATTGTATTTTATCTATTCTAACAATATAAGAACGATGGGCTCTAATAAATTCACTATCTGGCAATTTAGCTGACATATCTTTCATTGTCGATAAAACAAGAAATTTACCCAAAGTTGTATAAACTTGAATATAATTTCCCTTAGCTTGTATCCAAAAAATATTATCTATATTTATTTGAATAAACTTAGAATCTGATTTTATAAAAATTGTTCTATTTTTTGAAGATGTTTTTATCTGCTTATCTTCATATTTTTCAATGATTTTATCTACAGATTTTAGGAATCTAGAGTAAGTAATGGGTTTTTGAATGAAATCAGTTACATCATATTCATAAGACTCAACTGCATATTTAGCATGAGAAGTTACAAGTATAATTTGAGGCAATTCATTAAGGTTTTCTAGAAGTTCTAAACCATCCATTTTTGGCATTTCAACATCTAAAAAAACTACATCAACAGCATTTTTTTTTAAAAAATTAAACGCATCTATAGAATCATTACATGATTTAATAAGCTCAAATCTGTCTGTATCGTTTACTAAATCTTCTAAAATTCCTCTGGAAAGGTCATCATCATCTACTATTAAACATTTAATATTCATTAATTATATTGCTTTCTCTTTACCATTAATTCATTAAAAGATTTTTCGAGAATTTCTTCTAAATTACTAACAATACTAACAATATTATTTGATTTATCGCTATTTTTTTTAATATTTTCTAGTTTTTCTAGATAAGGAAAAGCTGAATTTACACCTAAATAGCCAGCATTCCCTTTTATTTTATGTGCTAATTCAGCGATTTTATTATAATCGGAATTTTTAATACATGTTTTTATTTTTTTAAAATCTTCAGGCACCTTGTCTAAATATAGATTAATATATTTTAATATTTTTTCATTATTATTATTACTTATATCTTTTATTAAAGATAAATCAATTATACTACTACTGGTATTTTTAGATTTGTTTTCATCTTTAATTTTTTCATCTATTTTAGTAGTAGAATTTATATTTAGTACAGAATTAATTTTTGCATTAAGCAATTCTCTTTTAATAGGTTTTGAGATACAATCATTCATTCCAGAGGCAAGACATTTATCAAGAACACCCTCCAAGACATAAGCTGTCATGGCAATTATTGGAATATTTTGTTTTCCATCTTTAAAATCTTGTCTTATTGCAATAGTAGTTTCATATCCATTTTTATTTGGCATCTGAATATCCATAAGAATAATGTCATAATTATTTTTTATTAATTTCTTTATCGCAATCTCTCCGTCTTCAGCTAAATCAACACTAACATTATTTTTGGTATTATTAATTAAATCATAAAAAACATTTCTATTAAGTTCATTATCATCTACTAATAATATCTTAATATCAGATAAAATTATTTCTTGACTAGGTTTAAGTGAAGTTTTTACATCCTTAGCATTACCATTTTGCATTGTTATTGTAAAATAAAAACTAGAACCGACTCCATAAGCAGAATCCACTTGTAAATTACCATTCATTAATGAAACTAGTTCTTTTGAAATAGCAAGCCCTAAACCAGTTCCTCCATATTGTCTAGTTGTATCTGATGATTCTTGACTATAACTTTCAAAAATAGAATTTAATTTATCTTTCTTAATGCCTATTCCGGTATCTTTAATAGTAAATTTTATTTTAGAGCTATGTTTATCAGAAGAAATTAATGATAAAATAATTTTTACTTCACCTTTATGAGTGAATTTTATAGCATTATCGGCTAGATTTAATAATATTTGATTCAATCTAACAGGATCGCCATAGTTTAATTCAGGAATGTTATTATTAATATCTGAACTTATTATTATATCATTTTTTTCAGCTTTAAACAATAATGTCTGAACAATATCTTCTGTAATTTCTTTAAGAGAAAACGGCACATTTTCTAGTTCAATAGCTCCTTTTTCTATTTTTGATAAATCCAATATATCATTTACTAAAAATAGAATGCTATTAGCGCTAGAGTTTATAGTCTTTATATACTTCTGCTGCTTTTGATTTAAGTTTGTTTCTGAAACTAATTGGGACAAGCCAACAACTGCATTTAGTGGGGTTCTAATTTCGTGAGAAGTATAAGCAAAGAAATCTTCTTTATCCTTTCGTAGTTGATTTGCTCTTTCATTAGCTTTAATTAATTTAATATTAATTGATGATTTCTGCCTATAAGCAAAATATAAAAAGCCTGAAAATATAATTAAAATAACTAAAAATATAATTAAAAATGTTAATTGTAAATTTCTTATTTTTTCTTTATTTTTATCTTGTTCCTCTAAAAAAATTAACTCCTGATTTTTCTTTGCTAAATTAAGCTTAGTTTCCAGTTCATTTATTTCACTAACATCCTTTATAGCTGCATAGTATTGTAAAAACTCGTAAGCTCTTTTATAATCTTTTTTTGTTTCATATACTTTAGCCATGTCTTCATAACCACGCTTTATATATGTTTTCATTCCAGTCTCTTCAGATAAATTAAGACTATTTTTTAAATATATTAAAGCTTTGCCGTTGTTTTCTAAATTTTCATATAGCTGTCCTAGCTCATAATTTAATATAGCTTGTTTTTCTTTTATCTTTAATTTTTCATAAATATTTAATGCTTCTAGCAAATGAATTTCTGCAGAAGAAAATCTTTTAACGTTAAAATAGAAAATACCTAAGTAATGAGCTATCTCACCTTTTAATTCTATTTTACTAGTTTGAGCTATTTGCTGATTAGATAAAATATAATATTCAAGAGCGAGGAATTTATTATTTTCTTGTTCTTCAACTTTACCTAGAGCAAAATTAGCAATTGCTTTAATATGATTACTTTTTGTTTTTTTCCCAATATTTAGAGCTTTAAAATATTGATTCTTCGTGCGTTTAAAATCTCCTATTTCTTTATAAACATCTCCAATTAATATTAAATCAACAGCGTGCTGCTTAATATTAGAGTTGTTTTTATTTAATGAAGAGGATTTTAGATAAAACTCCAGGGCTTCTTGATAATTTAATTTAATTAATTCTATTTTACCTAATTGTCTACTTGATAATACTTGATCGTTTATGGAATTAGTATTTATACTAATATTTAATGCATTTGTAGCATATTTTTTAGCTTTATCTAAGTCTGATGCTATATATAAATTAGAGAGTTTTAAATTAGTCTTGATTATATTGTCTTCTGACTTATATGTTCTTAGTTTGGTTTCAAGCTCAAGGATGTTTATCTCTGCTTGAGATTTGCCAACTAAGCAAGAACAAATTAAAATGCATATAAATAAAATTCTGTAGATAAGAAACATTACAATAGATGGTTTATACTCTGATTTGTATATATAATTAATGAATTGTAAATATAAACAAATAAATGTCAAGAATAAGTATATTTGCAAACTTAAAATATGAAATATGGAAATCTGGATTAAAATCTCTCAACTAATTCTTAGTTTATCAATACTAATTGTATTACATGAATTAGGACACATGATCCCTGCAAAATTATTTAAAACTAAAGTAGAAAAATTTTATCTTTTCTTTAATCCTTGGTTCTCTCTTTTTAAATATAAAAAAGGTGAAACAGAATATGGAATAGGTTGGATTCCACTAGGAGGATATGTTAAAATATCAGGAATGATAGATGAATCTATGGATAAGGAGCAAATGGAAAAACCAGCTGAACCATGGGAGTTTCGATCAAAGCCTGCTTGGCAACGATTAATTATTATGATAGGTGGGGTTGTAGTAAATTTAATATTAGGCTGCTTGATTTACATAATGGTATTATTTGTTTGGGGGCAAGAATATTTACCTACAGAAAATGCTGAATATGGAGCTCATTTAAGTGATGAAATATTTTTAGGATATGGCCTGCAAGATGGTGATAAAATAATTAAAGCTGATGGGGTTGATTCAAAGTCCTTTGGAGATATTAATAAAATGATTATTATTGATGGAGCTAGAAATTTAACTATTGAGAGAGATAAGGAAATAATAGACATTACTCTAGATGATGAAGTAGTAAATCATATTTTAGCAAAAAAA
>Ga0163108_10003170_pt1 | contig 11737 bp, 9 predicted proteins | sample Fk1155metaG_FD_109644 | JGI IMG/M metagenome (GOLD analysis project Ga0163108, IMG submission 109644) | Marine microbial communities from the Central Pacific Ocean - Fk160115 155m metaG | ecosystem: Environmental > Aquatic > Marine > Oceanic > Photic zone | place: The Central Pacific Ocean...
AAGGGGGCTGGACAAATGACGATATTAAAGCGGAGTACGCTGAATTTTCGTCACTTCACGAAAGTTGTGAATGGTTGAGCATAGAAAGTGCAGCGGCGTCCAATCTGCATGGCGCCATCGGATATTCAGATACCTAGCACCATACTCCGCTTGCTTTTTTTGCTGGCTTCCCGGCGCTATTAATCTAACATAGCTGCGCAAAATAACCGGGGAAGAAAATGCACGAAATATTTATTGAAACAGAAGATCAACGCGCCATCCTTGATACGGTCAGAAGATTCGTAGAAGACGAGGTCACACCGCGGGCAGCCGAACTTGATGCCAAAGAAGATCCCGAAGATGGATTTTCCTGGGAAATTGTCGAAAAGGCCCATGAAGTGGGTATCCGCACCATGACCCTGAGCGAAGAGTACGGTGGGCTCGGTACGGATTCTCTCACCACGTCTATGGTAATCGAGGAATTGGGTAAAGGCGATCTCGGTATTTCCGTCATATTCGCCCAGACCTTGAAAATTGCCCAGATCATGCAAAAGGCGCTGAACGAAGAACAACAGACGCGGATTCTGCCTGGATTTGCCGAGGATCCTAGAGGGATGCTGGCGATCGGTATTACGGAGCCCGACAATGCCTCCAACTACTTCATACCCCACCCCACACCGTTCGCCACCTCGGCCGAGCGTGCTGACGGCGGTTGGATCGTCAATGGCATGAAGCACTTTATTTCCAATGGCAATAGAGCCAGCTTCTACCTTCTGTTCGTGCAGACCGAGAAGGGTAAAAATCTAGCCGACGGCGCCACCTGCTTCCTAGTCGAGCGCGACCGCCCCGGCTTCACCATCGGCCGCGTTCACGATAAAATGGGCGAACGGTTGGCCAATAACGCGGAACTAATTTTCCAGGACTGTTTCATGCCTGATGAAAACGTCGTGGGTATCGTGGGCAACGGCTACAACGTGCTGTCTGATTTTTTTCCCCAGAGCAACGCCTATGCGGGCGCAAGCGTCTTGGGCGTAGCCGAAGCCTGTTACGCCAAAGCTGAGGAATGGGCTAAAATCCGCGTTCAGGGCGGCAAACCTCTGGTGGAGCATGACGGTATCCGAGCCCAGCTTGCGGAAATGCGGATGCTGCTAGACGCGTCCCGTTCCTACATCCACCGGGCTTGTTATCTGGCTGATCACCAGGAGGAAGGCTGGGACAAAACCCTAGGCGCTCTGCCCAAAGCAATGGCTTCCCAGGCGGCCTGGAAAATCGCCACCTGGTGCATGGAGATTCACGGCGGCCATGGGTTCATGAAGGAATTTGGTGTGGCCAAACTGATGCGCGATTCTGCCGCATTCCTACATTCCGATGGTGTTAACCGGACTCTATTCCTGAAGGCCGCTAGATTTATGTTTGAGGAATAGCAATATGAAAGCCATGGTATTGGAGGCGCCGAACACGCCTTTCGTGCTCAAAGACCTTCCCGATCCAGTTGCCGGACCGGGTGAGGCTGTCGCCAAAGTCTATGCCTGCGGTGCTGGCCTGACTATCCAGCACGTTAAAGCCGGCCGCATGGAAGCTGAATTCCCCCGTATTATCGGCCATGAAATAACAGCGGAAATCGTCGAGATCGGCGCTGGTGTCAACGGTCTTGATGTCGGCGATATTGTTACGTCATACTACTATATCAACTGCGGTCATTGCCGTTGGTGCCAGGCGAATTTAGAACCCTTGTGCGAGAATTCCGGCGGCAATGTGGGGCGCGATTGTAGCGGCGGCTATGCCGAATATATAAAATTACCGGCTCATTTGTTTCTCCGTCTGCCTGAAGGGTTGGACTACAAACAGCACCCGGCGGAACTCGGCGTCGTAATGGATGCCGTGGCTACTCCTTACAAAGTTTTAAAACGCGCCCGGGTCAAAGCCGGAGAAACGGTGGCGGTCTTCGGCGCCGGCGGTGGCGTTGGCATTCATCAGGTCATGATGGCCAAGTGGGCGCGCACCCGGGTCATCGCCGTCGATATTGTCGCTGAAAAATTTGAGGCCTGCCGAGAAGCGGGGGCGGACGAAACCGTCGATCCCTCAAAAGAGGACGTCGTTCAGGCATTACTGGATTTAACCGGCGGCCAGGGCGTCGATGTCGCTATCGATTATGTTTCCGCCACATCAACCCTGGAAGCTGCTGCCAAGTCACTGGGCCGGCACGGCCGATTGGTTACGTTGGGCGGCGCCGGTCAGGATTTTACGGCGAGTTCAATGGACATGCTGCTCAAGGAGCAGGATCTTCTGGGCAGCCGTTATGTCACACGTTCCGAGATACTTGAATCCTACGACCTTATCGCCGCCGGTGAAATCTGGCCGATTGTCTCAGATATTCGTCCCCTCGAGGAAGCAGAAGCCATCCACGAACGGGTGGAAAAAGGCGAAGTGATTGGGCGGGCGGCGCTCCTGATTGGCTAATGATCCAAAATAATCTTTAGCCGTTCGTCACTGGGTTCGATCAAAAGACGTATCGCCTCGGCAAGATCAGTGAAGGGAACCTGGTGGGTTATCAATGGTCCCAGATCGACCGCGCCAGACCGCACCAATTCAATACCCTTGATAAAATCTTCCCCCTTGGCAGCACGGGCATTGATGATAGCCAGTTCTTTGAAATAAAATTCATAAAAAGGCAATTTTCCTTCGTCGGCGGCATATATACCGAATGGTACGATTTTGCCGCCGGTTCGGGCCAGATCTATGGCTTCAGCCAATATCGACAAATGGCCGACGGATTCGATCACCATATCGGCGCCAATCCCATCGGTCATATCCATAACAACTTTTTTGGCTTCTTCACCATGCGTAACAGAAACATCGGCGCCGAATTTTTCCGCCAGTCCCCGCTTATGGGCGTTCCGCGAAACACAAATAACTTTTGATGCGCCAAGGGCCTTGGCCAATTGCACCTGCATGAGACCGGTAACCCCTAGTCCTAGTATCGCAACAATATCGCCATCAACGACACCAGCCTGATTGAAGGCGTGCAAGACCGTTGTCAGAACCTGGATTAACGGCGCCTGAACGTCATCGATGTCATCGGGAAGATGGTAGATATTTTGCGAAGGCGCTACACAATATTCGGCAAAACCGCCATCAATATCCCGGCCCAACAACTCTCCATTGATGCAAAGATTTGTCTGCCCCTTTTTGCATATAGCGCATTCGCCGCAGAAAGTAACAGGATCCACCAGCACCCGGTCACCCGGTTTGGTGCCATCAGCGGAACTGCCCTCCTCCAATACGCCGGACATCTCGTGCCCCATGATAAGCGGATGCGGCGTTGGAATACCGCCGCTGAAAATTTTTGTATCCGTGCCGCATATACCGGAATGAGTGACCCGAATGAGCGCTTCCCCTTCCGAAGTACTTGGCTTCTCAACGTCTCTTACTTCCAGTTTGGACGGGTCTGTTAAAACAACAGCTTTCATTATAGCTTCCCCAATTTTTTAAATAAGTTCGTAGAGATATTTACTTAATTCAGCCATTCGGTGCGCTGCCGTATGTTCCGCTAAAAATCGCCGGTATCCAGCTTCGGCAATAACCGCCGCCTCCGCCGGATAGGCGGTATAATGATCGACAATTCCGGGCAGTTCCTCAAGCGATTTAAAGTAAATGACTTCTCTGTCAGGCTCATAAAGCGAGAGAGAATCCTCCCGCCAATCTGTCACTGCCAGGGCCCGGCTGGCTGTAGTCTGGAAAACCCGGTGGTGACATGATTTAGGCCACGGCGTCAAATTTAAATTCACCGCCGACGAACAGAACAATGGTGAAAGATCATGCCACTCGTGTCCCTCATGCATAATTATATTCTGTCGGTCAGTGGTGGCAGATCCAATGCCATGGATGTGAACTTCCCGATCCCCAAGAGCCAGGATAAGCTGTTCGCGCGCCAACACCTTCTGTTCAAAATACATGGCATGAGAGATCAACGAAAATGACAGCGACCAGACGTCTTGGCCCTCCCCAATTGCATCGAACACATCCACATGATCCCGGCTCTCCCGACATTTTTCAATCACCGCATCGGCCGCCGCATTCATGTGATAATTCCAAAGATTACGCCATTTTGATCGTTCCGCATCATAGGAGTTTACCGTCGCCGCGAAACTTACGCCGCATTGATATGCCGGTTGGGCGTCGACCGGTTTGAATATCTCGGGATCGATGTGCCAAGGCGGCAAATAGAAGATGTTCTCGAACCCTAGTTCTTTCAACTGATCGATCACGCGGCTATCGGCGACAAACATCCCCCGGTGCAGGGGCGTTCTGACATCTTTGAGAAGGAACAAATGCTTGATGGGATTATCCGTCCAGAGAGAGACGTAGGGTAGATTTAACTCTTCTAGGAAAAACGGCTCGCTGCTGGACATGAGAAAATTCTGTAGGGAACTGCCCCATAGGACCGCCACATCGAAATCCAGGCGTTCCACCAATTTGCGGTAACCGTCGATTGGTAGAATCTTATCTACGTAAATTACTTCATGGCCGAGATCGGCTAAGGCCTGCAGAGCAGGCGCACGCTGCCGGTCCCATTGTCCCCGCAGAATAGATAGGATGCGTAACGGCCTATTCAGTGTAGTGCCAGTCCTGTTCTCAATTATTTGCAAAACTATTCTTCCCCCTCCCGCCAGTCCTTAACCGCGTTATCTTTTTCGTCGACCGGCGTTAAATCCGGGTGAACATAGCAGGCATCCAAATCCAAATAATTATCCCGCAAAACCCATTCCTTGAAAGCCGGGTCATTCTGGAAGTGATGTATATGCGTGGCCAGTCCTTCTCGAATACCCTCTTCAATAAGTGACAGGATTTTAACGGGCGCAAGCTCGGGATCACGAAAGTACCGTAGGGCCATCACCCGAATTTCACGCTCATCGGGTGGATCGTAGGTGCTTCCCATTTCCCGAATGGTCTGAAATGACCGGGTAAAACCATTGGTGACGAATTTGGATTTAAGCGACTTCAAAGACAATCTGGTTCTCGGGATATCATGATCGACGCTCGCACCGGGATGATAGATGACACGGTGTCCGGCGTTATCGACCCAACGTCCGACGTGAATTTCGCCATCACCGTGGAAATGCAACAAACGACCAGGCATCGCGCAAGGGTGAAATCCACCGGCAGCGTGCACCAATTTCTTGCGAACGGTAAAGTTTGTTCCCCAGACAAAATTTCCGGGTATCTCGCAAATTTCTTCGCCGCAATCCAGAAGCCCGAACGCCGGTAAGGTCAGAGCACCCGGCTCTCCCAAAGTCAGATGGGCTATCCAGTCCGGCGGATTAACTTCATAATTCAATCTGATAGGCCCGGTCGCCAATCCTACAGATTCGTTGTCATAAACTTCTTTGAGGGAACTCAACCAAGTGATCGCAGGACGAACGTCATCGTCAATGAAACAAGCGACCTCACCCTGCATGATATTCAACGACCGGTGCCAGCCGACCAACTGCCCGGGGCGGTTGTCATAGATATAAGTAAAATTATCGATTTTTTTCCCATAGGCGCCACAGACATCCCGGGTATCATCTGTTGACCCATTGTCAGCTACAATGACTTCGAAATCTCCCGGCGGAAAATCCTGAGCTGCCAACGCTTCCAGCGTCCGGGCTAAACTGGTGGCGCGATTGCAGGTGGTTATAGCAATCGAGATTTCCATGGCGCCTACTGTGCCGCCTCCTCTACCAGTTCGTCAAATAATTTGGCGATCACTGCCGGCATATGATCACGATATTGTTTCGCGGCATCAATGGCTTGTTCGTCGATTGGACGAAGCTGGCCATCGGCAGAACGCACCCGCGTATGGTACAAAACCCAATGACGTATCAGGTCCTGCGCAGCGGTTTTATTTTCACCGGCCATTTCTCCCGCAAGACCGATTGCCAAAAGGTCGTCGATTAGGGGCGGATAAAGATTTACCGCCTGATAAAATGAAGTCAAGGATCCCCTGCCTGTGCCGTCCTCGCCGAATGATATACGGGCATTAAGCCCGTGTGCCGGAAAATTCACCGCCGACAAAGCAATGGCCTGCCCGCAACAGTCCCTGGCTTTGGCATTGTCCCCGGATTCAAAGGCTGCTAGGCCGATATAGGTCAAGACCCCGCTCAAAATCATCTGCCCGGCATCATTCCCGCCCGAACATTGATCGTTCATCACTGCCCGATAATAGTCACCATAAGAAAACATGTCCGCCAATGGCCGGACCCGGTGACTGAAGAGGGCATCAGATTGTGGATCAAAATCCATATCTTCGAAGCAATCCACAATATGACTGAAATGCTCGATGGATTCATCCCTGAGACCGAAAGTCCAGAAAGCCCTGGCCGCATTGAATCGCAGGGCCAGGTTGGTGGGATACGTTTCGGTAGCAAACCGGGCGAGATCAAGTGCAAGCTCACCAAGTTTCTGGTTGTCTTGTACCAGAATGGCCGCATAAAAAATCGCCGCCATGGCGTAATTGAGATGGCCGGCCGATTGTTCCGCTGCCTCTGAATTCTTTTTCATGATGGCCGTATAGATGGCAAGCCCCTGCGATAATCCGTACCCACGAAGCTCCACCGGTGTTGCTGAATCCAACGGTCGTAGCTTATCTGATTTCTTTCGCAACACGGTTTGCAGCAGACAGAATTTGAGAAAACGACTTTCTCGCTCCGGTGAGGGCCAAAAGAGCTCTCTGAATCTTTGCCGATAGCTGACATGTTGCTGCGCTTGCCGATCGAACGCATCAAAAAACTTCTGCATCCGTTGTTCCGGCGCCTTGTCATACAGACTCAGAAAGCCAACCTCTTCGCCGCCCAACAAAGGCGCGCATATTGGACTTTCCGGCGACAGCACGGCTGCGTTTTGCCGCAAGGCGTCGATGGCGCGGGTCTGTATACCGCCGGCATAGCGCCAATAAAGCGGTACAAACTTAGCTCGGTTCATGGCTTTAACGTATTCTTCAGTTTCCAGATAGCCATCCCGGAACTGAATGCTTACACCTTCCTTCTCCATCGTTGCCAAACGAAAAAGGAATTGAGCTTTGTCGCGCATATAAGGTGTGAAGGCACGGCCGGTAAACATAATATCAGTATCCCGGATACCGCTGTCATCGGGAAAATCTGTGCTTTTTCCGTATCCCTCGTGACCCGGTATAGCCGCAATCCGGGCGTCGTAAATATCCGATAATTCCTGATGTTCGCCGGCACTGTTGACGATGATGACATCCGCCTGGGAAAGATCGGCGTAGCGCGTGGTGAAGAAATAATCGTGGTCACCGACCCAGAACACACTGGGGATAGCAGCCTGATGAAAACCGTCCGGAAGATAGGGGCCGAACGCGCCGAGGCTTAGTACTATGGCTGGTTCGAAATCGGTAGGCAGGTCAGCCAGTACCTTTTCCATCGGCTTACCGAAATCCTCTGCCATCAAAGCAACATGGTAAACCCGGAAACCTTTAAGGTGCTCAAAGGCCGAAATATCCGTGTCCGGCATGGTAAAAACCAAAATATTTGCGCCACCGGAAATGAATGAAGCTAAAGAAGCAGCTGCCGCCGAACCCAATCCGGCCAAAATATCCGTTGCTTCGCCGTTAGCCTCCTGACACCAACGTCCGTAGGCCTGGATCAATCTCTCTTCGGGCGTTACGTCGGCGAGTGATCCGAAGGCTTTCAAACCGGGGGCAATAGCGCCGCACAATAATTCAGCACAGGCCTTGGTATTGTCGTGTCCAGCCGCGGCATAGGCCAACGGATAATTTCCGATCGATAGAGCCGCTTCGGCCGACATAGAATTCTCAACGATTCGGGGGAGTACCGGCTGTGGATCGATTTTATCGGTCGCTATCGACATTTCACAATTCTCAATCGAGCGGAAACAATGCAGCAGCAATCCGTCGCTCTTCGGTAAGAAGAACATTGTACGTACGGCAAGCGGCGCCCGTATCCATAGACTCGATAGTAATGGCGGCTTTTTTTAGTTTTTCCCGGATACCTGAAGTCACGAGCTGCATGGCTGGGCCACACCCCAGAAGCAGGATATCCACCTCCGCGGCGGCGTCGATGACAGGCTGGAAATGAGCAGACGACAACGCTTCAAATGAAACGACATCCCACGTAATTACCGCTTCCGGAAAGACGATAATCGGACGGTCGAAAATTTCCCTATTAACGCGAAACCGGCCTTCGCCATAGCTTTGGATAAGTTTACGACCGGTCGGTATCGAAGTCGTAATATCGAGCGACAGGAACCGTCTCCTTTATCTGCAGTTTCGCTTAAGATGCCTCTTCCGCCGAAGCCCCTTTTTCGGGCAGAGCTGCCGTACCGCGATTAATATTCAGGTAAAGCAGCAAAGGCACGGCAAGGCAAATCGACGAATAGGTACCGATCAAAACGCCCCAGATCATGGCGAAACTGAATCCCCGGATGACTTCACCACCCAGCACATAAAGTGAGACCAGCGCCAGCAAAGTGGTCACAGAAGTCATCACCGTTCGCGATAATGTCTCGTTGACACTCTGGTTGAGCAACTCAAACATCGACAAGGTTTTGTACTTCCGCAGATTTTCACGAACCCGGTCATAAACCACCACTGTATCGTTGATGGAATAACCGGCAATGGTCAGTATCGCTGCTACCGTCGAAAGATTGAACTCCAGACCCGTAAGGGCAAATATGCCGATAGTGGAAAGAACATCGTGAACCAACGCGACGACCGCACCCAAGCCGAACTGCCACTCAAAGCGAAACCAAACATAGGCCAATATACCGGTAATGGCACAGATAACGGCGATAACACCGTCCCAGAATAGTTCTTCACTGACTTTCGGTCCGACAAATTCCGTTCGGCGATACTCAACGTTTTGACCTAGAGATTGCTTTATCTTCTCGACCGCCACCTGCTGCGCTTTTTCACCACCATCCTGTTTTTGAACGCGGATTAAAATATCGGTCGGTGCACCGAACTCCTGCAGAGAGACTTCCCCCAGACCGATTTGAGACAGAGATCTTCTCATTTCGCTGAGTTTACCAGCCTCCGGCATCCGGACTTCAATCAATATGCCGCCTTGAAAATCAATGCCGTAGTTCAAACCTTTAGCACCGAAAAAGGCCACCGAAAACAAAATCAAAAAGACTGAAAATGTAAAAAATATTTTGTGCCTGCCGATAAAATCGACATTGGGTTGATGCGGGATGAGGCGTAGATGTTTCACTTCACCCTCCTATATCGGCAGCTCAGCCGGCCTGCGCTTACGCAGCCAGGTAACGACCAACAAACGGGTTAACATTATCGCCGTAAACATTGAGGTGATGATGCCGATGGACAAGGTAACGGCAAAACCACGCACCGGCCCCGAACCTAGGGAAAATAGGATGAGAGCGGCGATCAAGGTTGTCAGGTTGGCGTCGATAATGGTGGTAATGGCACGGCTGTAACCGGCGTCTATGGCCGATATGGGTGTGCGCCCGGCTTTTACCTCTTCCTTGATGCGTTCAAACACCAGGACGTTGGCATCCACCGCCATACCGATAGTCAACACGATACCGGCAATTCCTGGCAGCGTCAGCGTCGCCTGCAACAAAGACAGGCCGCCTAGGATCAACACCATATTGACGAATAGCGCCACGTCGGCAAACAGGCCGAACATGCCGTAGGTTAGCACCATGAAAATAACCACAAGGACGAGACCAATTATCGATGCGATCTTACCGGCAGCAATCGAATCAGCGCCAAGCCCCGGGCCGACGGTGCGTTCCTCTAGAATGGTCAAAGGAGCCGGCAAAGCGCCCGCCCGTAACATCAACGCCAAATCCTGAGCATCCTTGACGGAAAAACTGCCGCTGATCTGTCCGCTGCCGCCCAGAATGGGTTCCCGGATTACCGGCGCACTGATGACCTTACCGTCGAGGACAATGGCGAAGGGTTTGCCGACATTCAATTTGGTCACATCGCCGAATTTCTTGCCGCCGAGCGGATCGAAACGGAAGGTGACAATGGGTTCGGCGGACTGGTGACTGAAGCCCGGCTGGGCGTCAACAAGACGGTCGCCGCTGACAGAAACACGCTTTTTTACAAGATAGCGTTCCGGTTCCCCGTGGCCCGTATTGGATCTATCGGCATCCAGCAGATTACAACCCGGTGGAATGCGGCCTTGAACGGCATCCTCTACATTGGCGTTCAGGCACAGCAGGTGAAATGTCATCTTGGCCGTGCTGCCGAGCAATTTCTTCACCCGTTCGGGATCCTCGACGCCGGGCAATTGCACCAAAATCCGATCAACACCTTGGCGTTGGATGGTCGGTTCTTTGGTTCCGGTCTCGTCAATCCGGCGCCGTACGATCTCTATTGATTGATCAACCGCAGAGCTGCGGATATCACGTAAGGTCTGCTCGGTCATATTGACTGTAATGCGATTACCCTCGGCGGAGCTTTCCAACCCTTGTTCCACTTCGGCAACTAGTTTTTTCGCCTTCTCCAGTTCAGTCGATTTACGCACCATGACCGTAACGCCGTTACCGCGTATGGACAGTCCGGTGTAGCGAATACGGGTTTTGCGCAGTTCGATGCGAACGGCATCGACAATGGCTTCCAGACGCTCTTTGACAACGGCATTGGCTTCAACTTCCAACAGCAGATGCGATCCGCCCTGCAAGTCCAAGCCGAGGCTGACCTGTTCGCTGGGCAGCCAGTCCGGTATCAACTCTACCGTCTTTTGATCCGTCAGGTTCGGCGCGGCAAAGGCGAAGCCCAGAGCCACGATACCAAGGACGATGAAGATCTTCCAATTTGAAAAATAGACCATGGGGTCAGCAGCGCTTTCTTTACCGGAGCTTTTTTATTTCTTGCCGCCGCCCATCAACTTACCGAGCAATCCGCCGCCTTGTGCAGCTTGAGCGGTCTGGCCGCCACCGGCGGAATCTCCGGAAGCCGGCTGGGTTTTGGACTGAACATTGGCAAGCAGGGAGCGCTGAACGCGGATTTTGATTCCTTCAGCAATTTCCACAGCCAACTCGTCATCATTGACGACTTTAGTAACCGTGCCGAGTATCCCGCCGCCGGTCACAACCTTGTCGCCCCGCCGGACAGCTGACAACATTGCACGGTGTTCCTTGGCACGCTTTTGCTGCGGTCGGATAAGCAGAAAATAAAAGACGACGAAAATCAGTACCAGCGGTAAAAGAGTCATTATACTACCATCTCCTCCTCCGGTACCTTGGGCAAAGGCTGGCGAAATAAACATGAAACACTCCCTAAAAAAACAATGACGCGCGGAATATAGCCCGCCTGACCGTCAATGCAATCGCTAAGGGCCTGTTTTCACGAAAAATTGGCGAATAAACTAGTCGCCAGAGTGTTAGGTCGGAAAGAAAAGTGAAGGTTCAAAGGTATCTTTCATAGCCGCCAACAACTCTGCTACCCCAACTGGTTGCTTATTGTCATGGCATTGGAACCGCCGTCTAGGGTCAAGTCGCAACCATTTATCCAAGCGCTTTCTTTCGATGTGGAGCCCCTGGCTTTGACATAAGTTGGCGGGGCGGGCGTCTCGATCATCCAGCGGGTCACGGTTACGCTGTTTTCCTTTCGATCAAATTTTCCGTCTGCCAATTCTGGATCTTCGATCCTGACCCAGATCCATCGATCTTTTTCGACCACCGGATAGGATTTTACCTTGGCATTGTTAGGAACGTTCTTCTGCCGGGGAATTTCAACACATTCACCAGACTCATCGAATATCATTCC
>Ga0163108_10003171_pt1 | contig 11733 bp, 14 predicted proteins | sample Fk1155metaG_FD_109644 | JGI IMG/M metagenome (GOLD analysis project Ga0163108, IMG submission 109644) | Marine microbial communities from the Central Pacific Ocean - Fk160115 155m metaG | ecosystem: Environmental > Aquatic > Marine > Oceanic > Photic zone | place: The Central Pacific Ocean...
TAATTTAACAGCTAGTAGAATTTCAAATAAAGATATGAGAAAAATTCGGGTTTTTGAGAAAAATTGTTATAGCAACATAGATTTGCTAAACAAAAAATTAACAAAACATTATGCTAATTATAATAATACAGAAAATAAATTTAACTTTAAAAAAGAAGAATTAGACATTGTCGCACACGATGCATTACAAATGGAGCTAATTCATTTTTGTAACACAATTATAAATAAAAAAATGGATTTAGAAAACATCACAAAAGCGGTTGAAGCGTTACAAATTGCAGAACAAATTAATGAAATAATTAATAATAAAATTAATGCATGAATATTTTTATTTTAGCAGGTGAGCCCTCTGGAGACGAGTATGGTGCCAAATTAATGAAAGAGCTCACAACAAACAACCCAAAAAACACATTCTATGGCATTGGTGGTAGCCTGATGTCAGAACAAGGTTTAAATTCTATGGTGCCTTTTCAAAAAATGTCTGTTATGGGTTTTGTTGAAGTTATTAAAAGTTTGTTTTTTTTTATTTCTGTAGAGAAAAAAATTCTCGCTTTTTTAAAAAGAAACAAGCCAGATAAAATTATACTTATTGATTATCCCGGTTTTAATTTAAGATTGTGTAAAAAAATTAAAGCTCACATAAATACTCAAATTATTTACTATATCAGTCCACAAATTTGGGCGTGGAAAGAAAAGCGTATTACAACCATTAAAAAGTTTGTGGATGAAATGATTGTAATTTTTGAGTTTGAAAAAAAATGGTATAAAAGTAAACAATTAAATGTTAACTATGTGGGTCATCCTTTCTTAGATATTTGGCAACCCAATCAAAATTTAGATTCTTTAATATTAAATTATAAAATTGATTTAGATAAACCAATTTTAACATTATTCCCAGGCAGTAGACAACAGGAGATTGATAAACATTTACATTTGTTTGTTCAGGCGGCCTTGAAAATAAAAAAAGCAATCCCAAATCTACAAATATTGTTAGGTCTACATTCAGGTGTCCAATTAAAACAAAAAATTGACCAACGCATTACTATCATAAATGATGAACCGTTAAAAGCATTAGAAATTGCAACAGCGGCTATTGTGTCCTCTGGTACAGCAACACTGCAAGCAGCTATTATGAACACGCCAGCTGTGGTAGTGTATAAAATGAATCTGATTTCGTGGTGGTTAACAAAAAAATTAGTACACGTGCACTTTGCAAGTATGGCAAATATTATTGCAAAAAAATTGGTCTTCCCTGAATTGTTACAAAATGATGCCACTATAAACAATATATCAAATCATATAATAAAGATAATTAATGAACCGGCGTATAGAAAAAAACTATTGGAAGAAATTAAGCTAATTCAAGAAAAAGTGGGCAAACCTGGTGCTTCTAAAAGAGCTGCACAATATATTGAAAGTGTGTAATATGAAGTTTGTTTTTTTAAAATGGTTGGGCTATCTGTTTCTCTCTTTAATATACAAAACATGTGATATTAAAATAGACGGTGAAGAAAATTTTACAAAAATTTATAATAAAAATAAACCTGTTATGTTATCTGTGTGGCATGGAAGAATGCTGTTTCCTATGTTTTATGTTTTTAAAAAAAAACTAACTCCTTGGGCTATTGCTAGCCCATATCAAGACGGTGCAATTGTGGCATCTATATTAAAAAAGTGGAATGTGAAAATTATAACAGGCTCAAGTAATAGAAACCCAAAAGAGGTGATTAATAAAATTGAGTCTATTTTTAAAAAAGATAGTAATGAAATGATTTGTATTACAAGTGATGGCCCAAAGGGGCCGCGACATGTCGCCAAAAAAGGTTCAATTGAATTAGCAAAAAAACTTAATGCACAAATTATCACCATTACTGGTGATGCAAATAAAAAATGGGTGTTCAGTTCCTGGGATCAATTTTATTTACCAAAACCATTTAGCAAAATTATAATTCATATAGCTCCTGCATATCAGGAAAAAGACAACCAATTCTTACATGAAGGAGTATCAAGTTATATGGTTAAACATGAACAAATAGCGTCTGAAAAAATATGATTCGTTTAATTTTTCTATATCCAATTAGTATGGTGGTTCGTATTATAATATTAATACGTAACAAATTATACGATTGGAATATGTTGCGTTCTACAGATTCTAAACTGCCGGTAATATCAATTGGAAATATTCAGGTTGGTGGGTCAGGAAAAACTCCCTTTGTGGCCGCGCTAATTAAATTATTACATACAAATAATATTAACCCTCTTGTTATCACTAGGGGGTATAAAAGAAACACTACACAACAAATTGTTCTCAATGATATTAATCAATATTCAGTAGAAGAAACGGGTGATGAGCCTTATTACTTGAAAAATTTATTTGCAGACGTTTCCATTATTATTGATCATAATAAAAAAAGGGCCATTAATACTGCTAATACAATGGAAGGTGTCGATTGTATTCTTTTAGATGATGGATACCAATCTAGATATATAAAACGAGATGTAGATATAGTATTAATAAATACGTGGGAAAAACCATTACACTTTTTTGTTGTACCAGCTGGATATTTACGAGAAAAAATTAGTGCTTTAAATCGTGCAGATTTTATTTATACAACTAAGGGTGAAAAGGCAAAAAAATTATTTGCACAATATAATACGCACCACATACATATTAATTATCAATTATTAACTTATAATAACCAAGAATATCAATTAATAGATTCTATTACAAAAAAAGATGGTCAAAAAATTGTTGCTTTTTCCGGTATAGCAAACCCCCATCATTTTCGAGACTCTTTAAGTTCGCTTAACGTTCATTACGACCAAATAATTAGCCTTAAAAATCATTATAAATATAGCTCAGGGACGCATCCAATTATAGATGATGAAAATATTATTTATATTACTACATATAAAGATTTTTTTAAATTAAACCTGCACAAATCAATGGTTTATATATTAGATATGCAAATAAATATTGATGATACATTATTACTAAAAACAATAATAAACAAAATAAATGAAACTAAATAAATGTGATATTTTCCCTAATGGGCTAGCAATTAAGTGGAACAATCAATCAGAAATTTTTATAGAGTATAAACCATTACGGGATGCCTGCCCCTGTGCGTATTGTTCGGGTGAAACAGATGCTTTCGGCAACATATATATTGGGCGGGGGATTAGAAAAACACAAGCTGCTTATGAAGTAGAGAAAATAGAATTAATGGGTCATTATGCCGTTCGTGTGTTTTGGAAAGATAACCATAATAGCGGTATATACCCTTTTGAATTATTACAAAAATTAAATGATGAAAACACCAAAAATTAAATACGTAATATGGGATTGGAATGGTACGTTAATTAATGATGCGTGGTTATTTGTAGAACTAATGAATGATGAGTTGCGTTTACGTGATTTGCCGGAAATTAATATTAATAACTATAGAAACAAGTTTACTTTTCCAGTGAAAAAATATTATGAAATCTTAGGGTTTGATTTTACAAAAGAAAATTTTAAAGAGGTTGGATATAATTTTATTCAAAAATTTAAAAAAAGAAAGTTCGAAGCTAATCTGTTTTTAGGTACCCATGATATTTTAGAATTAACTAAAAACTTAAATATCAAACAATCTATTGTGTCTGCGCAAGAAAATCGCCTGCTCAACCAAACTGTCAAACACTACAAAATAGATCACTATTTTGAATCAATTGGGGGTATAGAACACTATTATGCGGACGATAAGATAAAGATTGCTCAAACTATTAGAGAGGCGATTCCATATGATAATGACGAAATTCTAATGGTTGGTGATAGTGTGCATGATTTTGAGGTGTCTAAAGCGTTGGGAGTTCATTGTGTTTTGTTTTCACAGGGACACTATGCAAAAGATAGGTTAGTAATGTGTGGATGCCAAATTATTGATCAGCATAAAGAATTAGAACGTTTTTATTGTTCTAAAATGTTGGGGTAATTAGAAAAAATTGCGTCTGCTCGTACCTCTTTAGCAATCTTTAATTGATTTTGGTTGTTAACAGTATATAAAAACAATTTCATTCCTTGAGAATGAACCCAAACACTAATCTCTGGAGTAATATATTTAATATCTGCATGAAAAGAATATGGCGTTAAGAGTTTATAAGAATAGTGAGTAACATACCATTTTTCTGATTTATCTTTTGACCACAACAGTCCTATTTTAAACTGATTTGTTTGCCTTTTAAGCTCTAATAATAAAAAGGGATTAAATGATGATATAATAATATTGTTCTGTAATTGGTGTTTATTAAGTAGCTCAAGGGCCTGTGTAATTAATTCAGCATTATCAATGTGTTTGGATTTCATTTCAATATTAATGGTTTTGTCTTCTGGGCATATTCTAATTAATTCTTCAAAAGTTGGAATTTTATAATTAAGGCTCAACGACCTTAGCTTCTCTAAAGTTATATCGGCAATATTAAATTTTTGGTTGTTGTGTTTAATATCAAAGTCGTGGTGAATAACTAGTTGATGGTCTTTGGTGTGTTGAATATCAAACTCTAATCCATCAATGTTGTGTGCTAACGCAGCTTTAAATGATGGGATTGTGTTCTCGTGTTCTAAAGAGGGGGCTCCCCTATGGCCTATCACTAACATAATTATAAATTATGGATTATAAAAAATATTTACTAAACAAAAATTACTTGTTTAGTTCGTTTCTTTAACACAACTTTATATCCCTTTAAGTGTTAATAACTTGTTTATGAGTGCAATGGAAAAACAAAAATTTTGGACAGAATGTTTAAGTTTGATTAAACAACAAATTACAGCCCAGGCGTTTGAAACGTGGTTTAGTGATGTTGAGGTAATTGAATTAAGTGAAGAAGAAATAAAATTACAAGTCCCCAATCAATATCATTATGAGTGGTTAGAACAAAAATATAGACATGTAATTAATGATGTGGTTATTCAGGTGGGGAAAAATCCAAGAGTAGTTAATTATAGTGTCTCCGTTAGCAATAAAAAAATTAATGAAATTCCAAAATTAAACGATCGTGATGTTTTGCCTACTCCAAGCTATAAACGAAATAGCCAATTAAATGAGCGATATAGTTTTAATAATTTTATTGAAGGAAAAGGAAATCAGTTTGCAAAAGCTGCAGCATTGTCTGTTTCAGAAATACCAGGACAATCTCCGTTTAATCCTTTGCTGATATATAGTTCGCCCGGTCTTGGAAAAACCCACTTGCTACAGGCAATTGGAAATATGGTCCAGGATCAAAATCCACACTATAAATTAATATATATTACCGCTGAAAGATTTATGTATGATTTTATAACTTCGATTCAAAAAAACAAATCATCTGAATTTTCTAAGCGTTATAGAAGTGTGGACATGCTTCTAGTAGACGATGCCCAGTTTTTTAAAAAGAAAGAACAAACTCAAGAACAATTTTTTCATTTATTTAATTCATTATATCAGAATGGTAAACAAATAATTCTAACTTCAGATAAACATCCAAATAAAATGGAAGGCTTTACTGAAAGGTTGGTTTCGAGATTTCAGTCTGGTTTAGTTATTGATATACAGCCCCCTGATCTAGAAACAAGAATTGCTATATTGATGAATAAGGCAGAACACGATGGATTAGAAATCCCATATGAAGTATTAGAATTTATGGCCTCTAGTATAAAGGGTGATATTAGAACATTAGAGGGTGCTTTGGTAAATTTGTTGGCTATTTCATCACTTAAAAGAGAAGATATTAATTTGTCGTTAGCAAAAATAGTATTAGAAAAACATGTTGGCCAAAAGAAAATTAATCAAATTAATGTGCAAAATATTATAAAAACGGTGTGTGTTATAATGAAGGTTAAGGAAAGAGAGGTGTTAGGAAAGGCCCGAAGCATGGAAATTGCTTTGGCGCGACAAATCTGTATGTTTATAGCAAAAGAAAAAACCAATCTTTCTTTGGCTAATATTGGTAAACAAATCGGTGGTCGAGACCATTCTACAGTAATACATGCTTATAAAAATATAACTAAAAAAATAGATAGTGATGTGGAATTAAAACACACAATTAATAATATAAAAAATAAAATTCAATAACGTTGGAGGCTCAATGAGTGACCATATTTTAATTATAGATGATGATATAAAATTAACTGCTTTAATTAAAACATATTTAGAAAACCACCAATATAAGGTGTCCATATCAAATGTACCGTTAGATGGGTTCGCCCTTTTTAAAAAAAAGAAAGATGTTGATTTAATTATTTTAGATATTACTATGCCAGAATTGGATGGTTTTCAGTTGTTACGAAAATTTCGAGAATTTTCGACCGTTCCTATAATTATGTTAACGGCCAGGGGCGAGGTCTCAGATAGGGTGATTGGTTTAGAGTTGGGGGCAGATGATTATATGCCAAAGCCTTTTGAACCAGAAGAATTAATCGCTCGTATTCAATCAATTCTGCGACGCGTTAACGTTCCAGAAACAATGATAGATTGTTTAGAGTTTGAACATTTAAGGATTGATAAGCTCAAACAAGAGGTAGTATTAAACAGGAAAAAACTACTCCTTTCAACAACCGAATATGAGGCTTTATTAATTTTTGCAGAAAATTGTGGAAAAATTTTAAATAGAGATTTTTTGGTTGAAAAATTACGTGGAATCTCATGGCAATCATATGATCGCTCTATCGATGTTTTGGTAAGTAGGTTAAGAGGAAAATTAGTTCGTTTAGACCCCGATACGGAGTATATTAAAACAATACATGGGGTTGGATATAAGTTTGTTGATAGGATAAAAAAATAAATTCACAACTAAAAAAATTAACTGATACTTTGTTTGGAAAAATAGTTGGTGTGATTCTTCTGTTTACAGCTATTGTTTGGTTTCTTACCACTCAATCTGAAAATATACAATATCAAAGCGCAGACATCGTGTATGATTATCAAAATCTTCTTTTACATGAATTCTTAGTAAGAAATTGGATCAAGGAATTAGATAATAAACAAAATTTGAATGCGCTGATTAAATCAGATTTAAAAGAATTACAACAAATGGCATATGTTACAATCTTTGAAGATATTAATAATAACAAAACGATTGACTTTGTTGATGATATAATCATTGACACAATAAACCATATGAAAAAAGGGGTTCCTTTTGATTATACGTTGTATACTAGCTATATGGACACACCAACTCTAAGTCGTGATCATTTAAATATTCCAACACACAACATTTGGGTTTCATATGGGGAATATTTTATAGATAAGCCGTATAGGGGAACCAAAAGCCTGCCCGCAATCTTTGTAGAACATCCTATACACAACAATCAGTTCCTGGCTGTTTGGTTTATTACAGACTATGATTTAGGTTTTGATATTTATTGGCCGGCCATTATAGTCCCAACTACTATTTTAATTATGTTGGGTGTGCTATTTTTGGTTATTAATTCATTTTTATATCCTATTAAATTAATTAGGCAACATGTCGTTAATTTAAAAAAAGGGACTTTGGGGTCATCTATTCCCGTAACGGGTTCTGATGAATTGGGTCAGTTGGCACGCAGTATCAATAAAATGACGAAAGATATTGATGTTCTGGTAAGTCAAAAACAAAATTTATTAATAGATGTGAGCCATGAACTTAAAACCCCCCTAACAAGGCTAAAGTTTTTGCTTGAAAATACAACCATTAACAAAAAAGATAAAGATTCAATCAATAAAGAAATTAATTATTTACAAGATATGATTTCAAATATGTTGTTGTCAAATAAGCTGTCTACTCCATATGTGGAAGATTTAGAACTAGAGGAAATAACTTTGTCACATTTAATAAACGATGCCTGTGGAATGTTTTATGAAATTGAAAAGCGCTTGAAAATAATTACAAAAATTCCGTTGTTGACATTAAAGGTAGATAAATATAAATTATCACTGGCTATTAAAAATTTAATTGATAACGCAATTAAGTATGGGGGGCGCGATCGCTTAATTGAATTAAGTGTTATAGAAGAAATTGGTTTCGTGAAGATTCAAGTAAAAGATTTTGGCGGCGGTATTGATAAAAATAAGTTAGAGAAAGTTTTAAAACCTTTATATAGAGGGCGCGTTGCAAAAGAAAAAAGTGGCGGAGGTTTTGGTTTGGGGTTAGCAATTGCTAAGAAAATTATAGAAGCTCATAAGGGCTCATTAAAAATTAAAAGTAAACTAAATAAAGGAACAGCTTTTGTGGTTTCTTTGCCAATTAAAAATGAAGAGTGTTAATAAAATAATATTAATAGGCCATTTAGGGGTAAAGCCTGAGGGGCGATATACTCCACAGGGGGTATCGACTGCTTCGTTTTCAATGGCCACCAATGAAATTTGGTATGATAGCAATAAAAAGAAACATGAGCATACAGAATGGCACAATATCGTTGTGTTTAATAAAAACGCTGATTTTGCAACACAATATTTAGATAAGGGTGATTTAATATATTTAGAGGGCAGCATTAAAACTAGAGTTTGGATTAACAGCCAAAAGGAAGAAAAAAAAAGAACAGAAGTGTTTGCGTCACAACTCGTGCCCTTAGGTGCTAAAAAATAATTTTGTGATGTGGGTTACATTAACAGAAAAAATGGTTGTTTTTAACAAAATGATTAATATAAATTATGTTGCAAGTTTTAGGGAAAGAGAAAAAAATGAAAAAAATAATTTTTATATTAAGTGGTGTTATGCTAGGGTCTGTGCTTTTAGGGACAGAGGCTAGTATGGATGAATACTATAATAATATTGATACTCTTTGTCCTGTTTTGTCTGCACACCAAAAAATGAATAAGCCTAGTAAAGAATTAATGCGTAAAAGGGCATATAGGCGTAAAAGAATGCGTCGATTGCCAAATAATGGCAAATAATTAATAAGGGGCCTGTAAGAGCCCCTTTTTTTATGAATAAAAAAAACGAGCCTAAATATACAGATCTTGAAATTGTTCCTAATGAATATGACAATAGGGATTATACAATAGATGTTAATGTCCCTGAATTTAATTGTGTGTGCCCTCGAACGGGCTTGCCAGATTTTGGAACAATCAACATTACGTATATACCAAACAAATCGATTGTCGAATTAAAATCATTAAAATTATATATAGTAAAATTTAGAAATCTTGGTATTTTTCATGAGCATGTTACAAATAGAATCTTAGATGATTTTAAAAAAGCGTGCAGCCCAAAGAAAATAAAGGTGGTAGGCGATTTTAGTCCTCGGGGTGGTATTAAAACGGTCGTAAAATCATCTTTATAAAAAAATTTCCTTGTTATTGTTTTTTAATTTATTAAATTTCGTCACTTTATAGAGGATTTTTATGAAAACAACTGTTCGAATAAGTAATAGAAAAAGAAAAAATAAGCATGGCTTCAGAGAAAGAAACACCACTAAAAATGGGAAAGCTATATTGGCCCGCAGGAGAAAAAAGGGGAGAAAACAGCTAACTGTTAGTGAAGGTTGAAAAATTCTATTTTAAATAAAGAGTTTAAAGTTTTGTTGTATAATTCGAAATCCCTGCATGTCAGGGATTTGTTGTTTTATTACGACACTAATACGCAGGAAGGAATTTCTTTTATTGTAAGTCGTCGCACAGGTAACGCTGTGTTGAGAAACAAATTTAAAAGAAGGTGTCGAGCCTTGTTTAATAAGTACAGTAAAAATAAGCTACATCGTTATAAGGTGATTGTTAAACCCACAAAACTTATAAAGGCCCATTATTCTTGGGATGATTTAAGTCGGTCCTTTGAACAATTTTGCGTTAAATTAGACATATGAATTTTATATTAATATTAATAATAAAAATATATCAATCAAGTCTTGGTGTTTTGTTTAGAGGAAACTGTAGGTTTCATCCTACTTGCTCTGAATATATGTTACAGGCAATTAAAAAATATGGCGCTATTAAAGGTGTTTTAAGGGGCATCAAAAGAATATCCAAATGCCATCCATATTCTAATACATATGGAATAGATGAGGTATAACAAGAATGGATTTTAAAAGATTACTGCTAGCGTTAAGTTTAAGTTTTATGTTTATTTTTTTGTGGCAGTCCTTTGTTTTGCCTGTCCCTTTGACTGACAATTCTCAAGATGACAAATTAATAAAAAAGCCTCCTACTCAAACAGAGTTCCCTTTAAACCAAAATTTAGAGTCTGTAGACCAAGTGCGTACTCTAGACTTAGGAAAAACAATAAATATAAAGACTCCTTTGTTGTCTGTTGATTTAAATAATGGTGGTACTTCAATTGAAAATCTACACATTATAGAGTCGCACCACAAAGATGTGTCCCAATTAAAACACTCTGGCGCATGGAATAAAAAAACCTCTGTTTATAATTCAGATGCCGCTGTTAATTTGCTCGACACCCAAACATGTAATCCGTGTTTGATGGAAAGTGGAAAAATGGTCCCCTTTAATCTGGTTGACGTAATGTATGATTACAATAAAGGTGATGGTGTGCATTTTGTAAAAAACAGCCATGTTTCTGGAATAAAAAAAACAACTATAATAAATGATACTAGTTATGTGATAGACCATGTTTTTACGGGACTAAATCCTTCAAAAAAATATAGTCTTGTGTGGAACGGGGGTTTGGAGCCGTCAGAAAACAACATTCAAGATGATTTAACCCTGTTAAGCCTCTTTTCTGAAAAAGAAAAAAGCTATCATTCTGAAACAATTGGTGATGTAAATGAGGTTTTTAGTTATACCAACGTGGGGTGGGCTGGGATTAAAACAAAATATTTTATTAAAGCAATTACAAACGAACAGTATCAATCTAATAAAAATAGCCAAGTATCCTTTCGATCAAACGAGGGGCGTATAAATTCAAGCTCTAATTTTATCTATACTGATATTAACTTTGATTATGGTGCTGGCAATGAAATGATTCATACGTTTTCTTATATTGGCCCAATTGATACGCAACACCTCAGCGCTGAGCGAACAGAACATTTGGTACAGCTGTTTGGGTTTGGTTGGTTTATTATTGGGTATTTGGGGCAATTAATTTTATGGGTCTTAACTAGCTTATATACAATAATACCAAACTATGGAATTATTTGTATTTTGTTTGCTTTTATTATTAGGCTTTTTACAGGCCCCTTAACTAAACAAAGCTTTTTGTCAAACCAAAAAATGCAAAAAGTACAGCCTAAGGTGAAAAAAATTCAAGAAAAGTATAAAGACGATCAAGGCAAATTAAGTCAAGCTACAATGGCACTATATAAAAAAGAGGGTGTCAATCCTTTGGGTGGGTGTCTTCCTATATTGGTTCAAATGCCTTTGTTGATTGCTTTGTTTCAGGTGTTTAGAAAAACAATCGTTTTTAGGGGTGCAGAGTTTTTGCCTTTTTGGATTACAGACCTGTCACAGCCAGACGTTGTCTTGCGTTTTGCTTTTTTAGAAAACATTCCTGGTGTTAGTTATTTTTTTGGCCACGGAATTGCTTTGCTACCAATTATCATGGGCATAGTTATGTTTTTAAGTATGAAAATGACAGCAACTACCGGCACAGACCCTTCGGCAAAGTTTGCTATGTATTTTATGAATGCTTTTTTTGTGTTGTTGTTTAATACTTTTCCGTCTGGTTTAAATTTATATTATACTGTTTATAATGTTTTAAACTTTATACAACAAAAACAATTAAAACAATTACAGACATAAGGACCCTAATACGTGGATTATAATAATAACGATATTATTATAGCCA
>Ga0163108_10003172_pt1 | contig 11733 bp, 12 predicted proteins | sample Fk1155metaG_FD_109644 | JGI IMG/M metagenome (GOLD analysis project Ga0163108, IMG submission 109644) | Marine microbial communities from the Central Pacific Ocean - Fk160115 155m metaG | ecosystem: Environmental > Aquatic > Marine > Oceanic > Photic zone | place: The Central Pacific Ocean...
ACATCAAAAGTAAGCTCATCACCTTCGTTTAAATATTTTAAACCGGCTGCTCTTACTGCTGAAGAATGAACGAAAACGTCCTTTTCCTTATCTTCTCTCTCAATAAAACCGTATCCTTTAGTTCCATTGAACCACTTAACTTTGCCTTTTAGACTACTCATTTTTTCTTCCTTAATTTATTAACTTAAAAACTTGGTAAACGTTATGCTTAAATAACAAATTTACCAATAATGGTCCTTTAATAGATTATTAGAATAAATGTCAAGGGAATGATTAAATTTTAAATGAAAAGTTCATATTTTGTTACATTAATACATTAAGTATTATGGCAACTAATAAGATAATCGCTGCAGTTATGAGTAGGTTTTTTTTGCTCTGGAAAAATCTAGATAATTTCAATAAAATGGGCTCTGCATAACTAAGGCCTTGGTCCAGCGTATGAGACGACTTTTTAAAACCTTGGTCTCTACCTATTTTAAGAAATTTTGTTTTTCTTTGTTGAAGGATGTCCTCTCCAGATAGGTTTTCAAAGTTTCTCAGGTTTTCTAAGATTGATTTTTTTATGTTTGCAGCAATTTCGTCGCTGTCACGATGAGCACCTCCTAAAGGTTCGTCAATAACTTCGTCGATGATTCCTAGTTTTAAAAGTTCTTTAGCAGTTAATTTCATCGCTTCTGCCGCCTCTAAAGATTTGCTTGGATCTCTCCAGAGAATAGAAGCACATCCTTCCGGAGAAATAACAGAATAAATTGAATGTTCTAACATGATAACTTTATTTGAAGAAGCTAAAGCTATAGCCCCGCCAGATCCACCTTCGCCTATTATAATTGAAATATTTGGAACTTTGAGAGACATGCAGCATTCTATTGATTCGGCAATAGCAATTGCTTGCCCTCTTTTTTCAGCTCCCATTCCTGGATATGCTCCTGGCGTATCAATAAAAGAAATGACAGGAATCTTAAAACGGTTAGCTAGCTTCATAAGTCTTATGCATTTTCTATAGCCCTCTGGTTTCATCATTCCAAAGTTTCTTTCCAGTCTACTATCAAGATTGTCTCCTTTTTCTTGCCCCAAAATCAAAACTGACTTGCTGTCAATCAAACCGAATCCCGAAATTATTGACTTGTCTTCCCCGAAAAGTCTGTCACCTGCAAGCAAAGTAAAATTTGAAAATATCTTATTAATATAAAAATTAGCTCTAGGTCTATCGTCATGTCTTGCTACTAGAGTTTTTTGCCAGCTGTTAAGTTTTGAATATGTGGTGTTTAGCTTTTCATCAATTTCTTCTTGGATTTTTTTTATTTTGTCTGTATCGATTTGGGAAATTCCGTCTTTATCAAATGGATTTTTTGAATTTTCAAGATCTTCCTCTAAAGATTTTATTTCTTTTTCAAATTCTAAATAATTTCTCATTTGACAAACTATTATACTTTAATCAGAATACACATACATAGCAATTTATATATATGTATACATAATGACTAAAAATATAAAAATTAGTGGCCAAATTTTGTCTAGATACGAAGAAATTTTAACTAAAGATGCTTTAAATTTCATTAATGAGCTACATATAAAATTTAACAAAGAAAGAATTGATCTTCTTAACGCCAGACAAGAAAGGCAATCTAATATTGCAAAAGGTAGTTCATTGGGATTTCTGGAAGAAACTAAAAATATTCGTGAATCTAAATGGAAAATTAAAAGCATTCCTAAAGATTTATTAAAAAGACAAGTTGAAATCACGGGACCTCCTGTACCAAAAAAAATGTTCATTTCTGCACTAAACTGTGGCTCCGACTGTTATATGACCGACTTTGAAGACTCTCTTACACCCAGTTTCAAAAATTTAATTGAAGGTCAACTAAACATCAAAGATGCTATAGATAAAAAAATAGACTTTACAGATAAAAAAACTGGAAAGACTTATAAACTCAACGACAAAACGGCTATTTTATTAGTTAGGCCAAGAGGACTTCATTTGTCTGAAAAAAATATATTAGTTGATGGAGAAAGAATCTCTGGGACTTTTTTTGACCTGGGGTTAACTTTATTTCACAATGCAAAAAAATTGGTAGAGAAAGGTTCGGGCCCTTATTTTTATTTGCCAAAAATTGAACATTACCTGGAATGTAGACTTTTTGAAAAACTTCTTTCGTTTTGTGAAAAAAAATTAAATATGGAAGTTGGAACTATTAAAGTTACCGTACTCGTAGAAACAATTAACGCAGTTTTCCAAATGGAAGAGTTCTTGTGGGAACTTAAAAATCATATAGTCGGACTAAATGCCGGAAGATGGGATTATTTGTTCTCCTATCAGAAAGTCCATAGAAATAATAAAAAATTTCTTTTACCAGATCGATCTAAGGTAAACATGTTTGTTCCGTTTATGACAAACTATAACAAGCTTTTGGTCGATACATGCCACAAAAGGGGGGCTTTTGGTATGGGCGGTATGTCTGCTCAGGTCATAGCAAAATCGAATCCACCAGAATTTAACAAGAAAGCCCTTGATGCTGTAAAAAAAGATAAAACACGAGAATTGAATCAGGGAAATGATGGTGCGTGGGTAGCACATCCAAGTTTAGTTGGGCCTGTAAAAGATATTTTTGAAAAAAACTTTGGTGGGGATAATCAATTAGAAAAATTTAATAATAATGAATTTACAAAAGAAAATTTGCTTAGCCCTCCCAATATTGAAAATAACATAACAGAATCTGGATTAAGAGAAAACATTCAGGAGGGGATAGAGTATATGGGTTGGTGGTTAAGCGGCTTGGGATGCTCGGTAGTTAATTACATGATGGCAGACGCGGCTACATGCGAAGTAAGTAGGGCTCAGCTTTGGATGTGGGTTAAACATAAAGCAAAGTTAAACGACGGAAGAATAATTAATTTTGAGCTAGTTGAAGAAATAATGAATGACGAATTAAAAAAAACCAAAGAAAGAGTTGGGGAAGAAACGTTCAAAAAAGTACCTTTTAAGGAAGCTGCAAAAATTTTAAAAGATATGGTTACTAAAGAAAAATTTGATGATTTTTTAACTATATCTCTTTACGAAAAAATTTAGTCGCTAGATACTGGAACTCTATTCTTAAAAGCAGAAACCAATGTTCCATCATCTAATTGTTCTATTTCTCCACCAACGGGCAAGCCTTGACCAAGCTTGGAAATTTTAATTTTATTATTTTTTATAGCATCTTCAACATAATGAGCAGTCGTTTGCCCTTCAACAGTGGCACTGGTAGCAATAATAACTTCTTTTAAACTATTTTTTTTAATTCTTTTGATCAGTGAGTCTATTAGTAAATTTTTTTGTTCATACTTTTCGTTAGAATTCACTGTGCCACCAAGAATATGAAAATGACCTTTAAAAATATTTGCAGACTCAATAACCCACATGTCAGCCAAGTTTTCAACCACACAAATCCTGTCGTAGTTTTCAGCACTTTCTTCACATATACACTTTTTGTTTATCAACTTGAGATTTCCACAATCGTTGCAGCGTACTATATTTTTATAAACACTTGCCAATGATCTTGCTAATGGCTTAATCATATTTTCTTTATTATTAATAAGTTTTAAGATTATCCTCTTTGCTGATTTAGGCCCAAGACCTGGCAATTTAGAAAATTGTTTTATTAATTCTTCTATTTCTGGAATATGATTGTCCATTTAAAAGGGCAGTTTAAAATTAAACGGTAAGTTTGAACCTCCTGTAATTTTAAGAAGTTCTTCTGAGGTTTTTTTTTTCAATTTTTCTATTGCATCGTTGTGTGCAGCAATAATAAGATCAAAAAGAATTTCTTCTTTCTCTTTTCTGGCTTCTGGATCTATAGAAATAGACCTCATTTCATATTCGCCGGTCAGGACAACTTTAACTAAATTCCCACCCGAAACTCCTTCTGATTCAATCTTCTTGAGTTTTTCCTGAACTTCTTTCATTTTCTCTTGAACTTTTTGCGCCTTGGATAGCATGTCTGAAAAATTATTCATCTTCTATTTTAACATCAATTAATTCTGCATCTGAAAACATTGCTGTCATCTCCTTAAAAACTTCAGTTTGTTTTTCATTACTTAAATTTTTTTCTTTTTCATCAATTTTTTTTTGATGTAAAGTTTTTGAGCCTTCTTCTTTACTAAGAGTTATAATCCATCTTTTTCCTGTCCATTCATAAAGTCTACGGGATAAATTTTTTATAAAGTTTTTATTTAAATTTTCGTTAAAATTAATAGTTATTTTTCCACTCTCAAAACTTACCAACTTGACGTTTCTCTCAAGATCATACTTTAGTTCGGATTCTTTATTTTTTTCAGTTAAAGAAATAAGATCTGAAAACGATCTAACTTGAATTTTTTTATCTTCTTTAATTTCATTTTCCAAATTTTTTTTTGTTAAAGTTTTGATTTGCTCCATGTTTTTCAATTGGTTTTTTACAGGATTTGTTGGGTTCAAATCTTTATTATTTTCATCTATTTGTTTTTTTTTTGTAAATGAACTGGCGGGTTTAGATTCAGAAAAATTTATCTCGGCTTCTTGATTTTCAATATTTTTAATATGAATTAATTGTATTAAATACATTTCTAACGCTACATTTTCGCTTGAAATCACTTTTAGATCTTCGATGGTCTTAAGTGTTAGTTGCCAAAACAAACCTAGGTCCTCTATGTTTAAATCTTCGCTAGCTTTATCAATCAATTCTAGCTCTCCTTCTGAAATAAATAAGTCTTTCTCAATAGGGCCTAGATTTATTCTTCTACTAAATAAATAGATTAATTCTAAAATATCATTAAGAAAATTTTTTGCATCAAGCCCATCTTCTACTAATTCTCGAAGAGATTGAATGGCCTTTTTTTCATCTCCTTCAAAAACAAATTTGAGCAGGTAAATCAACTTGGTCCTATCCGCTAGTCCAAGCATTCTCCTAACATCTTTGTCTTCTATAATTTTATCAGGATTTAAGCTTTGAAAAACTAAGGCTCTATCTAACAAAGAGATTCCATCCCTCACCGATCCTTCGGATGCTCTAGCAAGTAATTTAATCGCGGTATCAGAAATTTTTCCTTTTTCTATTGTTGAAATTTTTTTTAAATGTTCAGAAATTTTAGACAAACTAACTCTTTTTAAATCAAATCTCTGGCATCTAGATAAGATTGTTATAGGAATTTTTCTTGCTTCTGTTGTAGCTAAAATGAATTTTAGTTTTTCTGGCGGCTCTTCTAAGGTTTTTAATAAACCATTGAAAGCTTGTTTTGAAAGCATATGAACCTCATCTATAATAAATATTTTATACTTTGCGCTTGTTGGATTATATTTTGCACTTTCAATAAGCTCTCTAACATCGTCAATACCTGTTTTTGATGCGGCATCCATTTCAAGCACATCAATATGATTTGAATTTTCTATTTCTCGGCAATGGCATGAGTCTTTTTCATTGCACATCTTTCCCTCTTTAATGTTCTTTGAACAGTTTAATGCTTTTGCAATCAATCGGGCCGTGGTTGTTTTTCCTACACCTCTGATACCTGTTAAAAGATAGGCGTTGGGTGTTTTATTGATTCTGATTGCATTAGAAATAGTTTCGGCAATTACTTCCTGTCCAATCAAATCTTTGAATAGATGGGGCCTGTACTTTAAGGCTAAAATTTCTGATTTATTTTTATTCATTCCGCTAGGAGACCAAACAACCCGCTTTCAAAAGTTCGTGCTGCTGTTGTTACACCCTGACACATTAAACATATTGAAATCGCCTGGATGGCCTCCAAATTATTATACCAATATCAAATTGAATTCTACAAGCCTCGAATCTTGGGTTTGTGGACTATTTTTTTTGTCTGAATGTAGAAGCCGCATAAACTCCTAAAATATTCAAGCTTTCAGTGTGAAAGCCTAATTCTTCTAAAGCTTTTTGTACTTGTTTTTCTTCTAAATGGCCCTGCAAATCTAAATAGAAGTTTGTTTGATCGAAAGTATTTTTTACCGAAAAACTTTCTAATTTTGTAAGATTAACCTGGTTAGTAGCAAAGCCTCCAAGGCATTTATATAACGCAGCAGGAATACTTTTTAATCTAAAAATACAACTAGTAATATATTTTTTATCTTTTTCAAATTCTGGTTGTTCAACGTTCTTTCCCATAACTAAAAATCTTGTAACATTGTGTTTTTCGTCTTCAATATTTTTTAGCAATACTTTTAGATTATATATTTTAGCTGAAAGTTTTGAGGCAATTGCTGCTATCGATTTGTCTTCGCTTTTTGAAAGTTCTTTGGCGGATCCTGCTGTATCTGCCGAAATTATTGTTTGAAATTTGTGTTTTTGAATAATTTTTTGGCACTGATCTATTGCCTGCGCATGACTTCGAACATATTTAACGTCTTTTAAATCTGTATCATGTTTTACCATAAGATTGTGTTCAACCACCTGAAAGTGTTCTGCATAAATTTGTAATTTATATTTTGGTAATAAATAGTGAATATCTGCCACTCTTCCTGCCAAAGAGTTTTCAATTGGAACAACTATTTTATAATCCTGATCTTCGTAAGCTGTTTTAAAAGTTTCTTCAAAAGTTGAGCAAGCTTTAACGGGCGCGTCCTTGAAAAGCTCTTCACAGGCTATATGCGAATAAGCTCCCTTCTCTCCCTGAAATGCAATTTTAGTTTTTGACATTATAATTCCATAAGTTTTTTTACTTCTAATAAATCCTTTTCGGTATCAATACCAAGGGGATTGGAAGATGTAAAACCAACATGAATTTTCATTTTATTTTCTAAAGCCCTCATTTGTTCTAAATTTCTTTCTAATTCTAATTTGCTCCTTTTTAGGTTTACATAACGTATTAAAGCTTCTTTAGTAAAGGCATAAATTCCAACGTGATGATAAATAAATTTACTTTCTGAATCGGCGACTTCTCTTTTGAAATCAATGGCTTCTGAAAATCCTGATTTTTCAATGTTCTCGTTCGTTATTACTTTAACAACATTTTTATCCTGAGATTCTATCTTGGTTTTTAAAGATGATGCCAAGGTTCCTATATCACACAACCCCTTCTTCAAATAATTGTTCAGTTGAATTATTGTATTTGGATCTAAATTAGGCATGTCGCCCTGCAAATTAATTATTATTTTAGGTTTGTTAGAATAAAAATTTTCAAATCCCTCAGATACTCTGTCTGTTCCTGTCTCATGGATTTTTTCTGAAACAAATGATTTTCCTCCATTGGCCTTTATTAATTCTGCTATAGCCTTATCTGGAGTCACAACCAAAACTTCCCCTACTTTTGATCTGACGGCCAGTTCATAAACGTGAAGGATCATTTCTTTATTGTTAATCAGTTTAAGAGGTTTATTAGGGAATCTTTTTGCGCCCAGTCGAGAAGGTATAATAATTATTGTATTACTCATAAATTTTTATGCGGCTCAAAGACGCAATGATGCCCGATTTATTTTAAGCCTTTTTAATTAACTCGTGGTATATTTAACATCTTAATTACCAAATTTATGAATGGTTTTGAAATAAATAAAATTATTGCCTCAATTATTCTCGTGGTTTTGCTATTTTTTGGTGTTGGAGAATTAACAAACTTTATCTTTTATGTAGAAAAACCTAAAGAGCCTGCTTACCAAGTTGAAGCCCCGGCAGTTAAAACTGCAAGCGCAGAAGCTTCAGGTTCTGAAAGTGCGGATATAGGAACATTATTATCTTTAGGCACAGTAGAGCATGGTAAAAAAGTTTTTAAAAAATGTAGTTCTTGCCATGTTATCGACAAAGGGGGAAAAAATAAAATTGGCCCAGCGCTTTGGGGGGTTCTTGGAAGAAAATCAGGTTCGATCAGTAGTTATAAATATTCAAAAGCATTATCGGGTTATGGAAAAGTTTGGAGCTTTAAAGAAATGAATAATTTTTTAATTAAACCACAAGCATATATTAAAGGAACTAAAATGGCTTATGCAGGTTTAAAAAGCGAAAAAGACAGAGCGTCAGTTATTCTGTATATGAACACACAAACCGACAATCCTCTTCCAAAACCCTAATTATTTTATACACCACTCAATAATACTTTTTTGTGCATGAATTCTGTTAAATGCTTGAAGCCAGACAACAGACTGTTTCCCATCCATAACTTCACTTGTCACTTCTTCTTCTCTGCTTGCCGGAAGACAATGCATAAAAATAGAATCAGATTTTGCACATTGCATAAGCTTTTTGTTGACTTGATATTTTTTTAAAATTTTCTTTTTTTTCTTTTTATCTCCCTTATCGCTCATTGAAATCCATTTGTCAGTCATAATGCAGTCTGCGTCTTCTGCTGCTTTATAAGGATCCTCTGTGATTAAAAGTTCGCAGTTATTCTTTTTTGCTGATTTAATAACGCTGCTATCGGGTTGATATTTTTTTGGACAGGCAATTTTTAGTTTAAATTCAAACTTTATAGCTGCTTCAATAAAGGAATTAGCAACATTATTTCCGTCACCAATCCAAGCAATAATTTTGCCCTTAATGTTGCCTTTTAACTCTTCAAAAGTAAGAACATCAGACATAACTTGGCACGGATGTCCTTTATTAGTGAGTCCGTTTATAATTGGAATTTCTAAATGTTTCTTAAATTCATCGATATTTTTATGAGAGTCTGTTCTAATCATTAATATGTCAGCATATTGAGACAAAACTTTAGCTGTATCTTTAATTGTTTCATCGCCTTGACCATAATGAAATTCATCTTGATTTAAAATAATTGAAGAACCTCCCAGTTGCTTTACAGCCAGATCGAAAGATATTCTTGTTCTTGTAGAAGTTTTTTCAAAAATCATTATCATGGTTTTTCCTTTAAGTGGTTGGTCGGAATCGGATTCTGATTGAGGTTTTTTTCCTCTTTCTGATTTTCTTTTTTTACCCCCGTCAATAATTTCTCTTAGTTCATTTTTTGACAAGTCCGAAATGTTAATAAAATTATTCATGGTTGAAATTATTACACACTTTATCCAAAATACCTATAGCTTGATCAATTTCTTTCTTTTTGACTATTAAAGGAGGCAACATCCTGACTACATTTTCGCTTGATTTGACAGCAAGCAAATTGTTTTTCATTAACTGTTCTATAACCTGACCGGGATCTTTGAACAATTGTATGCCTACTAACAAGCCCAAACCTCTAATCTCTTTAATAACTTTTGGGTATTTAGATTGAATTTTTTTTAGTTCTTTATGAAAGTATTTAGAAATTTTACTAACGTTGTTTAAAAAACCTTTTTTTAAAATTATATCTAGTACTCCGTTGCCAATACTCATAGCCATAGGGTTGCCACCAAACGTAGATCCGTGAGATCCCGGTGACATTGCAGAAGCTACTTTTTTGTTCATTAAACACGCTCCTATTGGAAATCCTCCCCCAATACCTTTGGCAATAGGAACTATATCGGGTATCACTCCAGAGTGTTCAAATGCAAAAAACTTTCCAGTTCTTCCTGTGCCACATTGCACCTCGTCTAAAATGAGCAAAATATCTTTTTCATCACATAATTCTTTTATTCCCTTGAGACAGTAATCGGGGACAATTTTGACCCCTCCCTCGCCAAACACAGGTTCGATCATTATAGCTGCCGTGTTATCAGTAACGGCTTTTTTTAATGCCTCGTGATCTGCAAAAGGGACCTGGTCAAAACCATCAATTTTAGGTCCAAAACCTTCGATATGTTTGGGGTTGTTGGCGGCAAAAAGAGCTGCCAAGGTTCTACCGTGAAAAGCTCCTTCAAATGTTATTATCCTGTTTTTATCTTTTTTCCCTTTGGAATAAAAATACTTTCTAGCTAGCTTTATTGAAAGTTCAGTTGCTTCGGTACCCGAGTTTTGAAAAGCAACTACGTCTGCGAATGTATGTTTACAAAGTCTTTGGGCCAATTTCTCTTGTTCTGGTATTATAAATGCATTAGACACATGCCATAATTTTTTCGACTGTTTGTTTATAATTTTAACCAAATGTTCATGACAGTGCCCTAAAGAATTTACAGCAATACCTTGAGCAAAATCTAAATATTTTTTTCCGTTGTCGGCATAAAGATAGCAACCCTTGCCCTTTTTAAAGGAAATTTTTTTTCTAGCATAGGTGTTTAAAATTGAGCTCATTTTAAGACTTTATTTTATATCCTTTTTTGTAAAGCAAATAAGATGCAAACCATAGTACTGCTGCCAATACAATTAGATAGATCGCTCCAACAAAAATTGATCCGTCAGATGCCTCTAAAAAGCTATACCTAAATCCATCAATCATATAGAAAAATGGGTTGCATTTACTAATTATTTGAAGAAATGGAGGCAAATTATCAATTGTATAAAAAGTTCCTGACAAGAAGCTTAAGGGGATGATTAAAAAGTTTGTCACTGAAGCCATGTGGTCAAATTTTTCAGACAATAAAACTGCTATTATTCCAACGGAACCAAGAATAAAAGATGAAACAAAAGTATAAAAAATCAAGGAATAATAATTTTTAATTTCTATATCTACCAAAAAATAAAATATAAATATGGCCACGATTCCAATCATAAAACTTCTAGTTGTAGCAGCCAAAGCCACGGCCAACGTAACCTCTCCGGCAGATAAAGGCGCATACAAAATATCCACAATGTTTCCTTGAATTTTTCCAATCATGAAAGAAGAGGAGGAGTGGGAAAAGGATTGTTGAATTATTTGCATAGCAATCAATCCTGGCGCGAGAAAAGTTATGAAAGGAAAACCCAGCATACCAGCTCTGTTATTTCCAATGGCTACAGATAAAACCAAAAGAAATAATAATGATGAAATTATTGGGGATAAAAGAGTTTGAATCCAAACTATTAGAAACCTAAGGACTTCTTTTTTGTATAATGTCCACAAACCAATCCAGTTAATGAAACCAAACTTTCTTGTTCCTAATTTATATTTTGTTTCTATTTCAACCATACGTAGTCTTATAACTTCAAAAAACAAAATTTCTGTTAAAAACTTTTTTTTTAAGCAAATTACAAGCTATTTTATTTTAACACTACTAGATAATGTAATACGTTTAAATATAAAAACTAAATATAGATTTATAAGAAAATGAGTTGGACCGCAGAAAGAGAAAAAAAACTAAAAGAACTATGGGAAAAAGGTCATACGGCAAGTCAAATTGCTCAGATGTTAGGGGATACAACAAGAAACGCAGTCATTGGAAAAGCTCATCGTCTTAAACTAGCTGCAAGAGCTGCATCAAAACAGTCTTCAAGTTCAAAAAAACAAATTAACGAAGCGGGCAGTATAAATAAACAAGAAAAATATATTAGCAGAAAAAGTAGGTTTAAGTCGCTACTTTTGGATAAAAATTTTGAACCAGAAAGTCCTAAAAAACTAGAAGAACTTGGTGATAAAAACTGCAGATGGCCTATAGGTCACCCGGATGAAGAAAATTTTTATTTTTGTGGCAGAAGCCCTATAGAAGGATTTTCTTATTGTAAATTACATGTATTGTACGCTTTCCAACCTAAAAATCCAAAAGAAGAGTTGATTGATAAAGAAGACGATGTTCCGGCTTTTATAGAAAAGAAAGTTAAAACTTCTAAATAATCTTTAATAAAAACATTATTTATGCTTTCTTTTCAAATCTTTTTTGAGATCATGATGATCACCCACAACTGTATGATATCTGCTTTTAGTGACGTATTTTTCTAAAAACGGTACAGCTAATAAAGGTAAAAATCCTCCAATAACTATTCCAAAGGCAGC
>Ga0163108_10003173_pt1 | contig 11732 bp, 8 predicted proteins | sample Fk1155metaG_FD_109644 | JGI IMG/M metagenome (GOLD analysis project Ga0163108, IMG submission 109644) | Marine microbial communities from the Central Pacific Ocean - Fk160115 155m metaG | ecosystem: Environmental > Aquatic > Marine > Oceanic > Photic zone | place: The Central Pacific Ocean...
AGGAAACTGGCTGACACCAGTAATTTCCGGGCTAACCATGTTTGCCACGACGAAAAACAGAGCAAATAACAAGCCAATTGGAGACAGCAAAGAATGGTCGCTAATATCACAATCGACGCCTCACCCAAGCGCTGGCTGGGGTTGAACTGGCAGTTGAGCCTTTCCACCGGTTGGGGCCTCGCCGGCTTGAACATGGCGTACGCCATGGAACTTGATGGCCGCTTCAAGGCTGTACCGCTCTACGCCTCGACTCAGCTTAGGGATGTGCGCGAGGAGTTTTGCTCGCTCGCGGACAAGCTCGCGCGCCGGGAGGAGGAGGTCTTCAAGGTCATTGGTGGGGCTGAGGGGGGCAATCTCACCTGCAGTTTTCCCATCGTTCACTCGTTGGGCAACAACATGCACCTTGAAGGATTGCCGCGACCTCACCGTCCGAATTGTCAAGGCAGCCAAAATTACTCCATTATCTTTTTCGAGGACAACTCCCCCAACGAGCATACCACCGAGAATGCCAAACGGTTCGAAATCGTTTTCGGTGGCTCAGGCTGGAACTCACGCGTGCTCAAGGAACACGGTCTCCCCAACGTCGATACGTTTCTTCAGGGCGTTGACCTCGGGTTATTTTCTCCAACAAGAAAAACTGACGATGAAAGGTTTGTCATCTTTTCGGGTGGCAAACTCGAGTACCGAAAAGGTCAGGACATTGTCGTGGCGGCATTCCGTGAGTTCGCTAAGACCCATCCCGACGCTATCTTGGCGACGACGTGGCATAACTCATGGCCGGATACCATGAACGGTATCGTCGACGGAGGCTTGGTGGAAGGCGTGCCGGCCATGAACAGCGACGGTTCAATCGCATTCCCTGAGTGGGCGGGAGCCAACGGCATCACGCCGGAGCAATTTCATGACTGTGGACTGGTGCCCAACCACCTGATGCCCAAGCTGTTTTCGCAAGTGGCCGTGGCCGTGTTCCCGAACCGATGTGAAGGCGGTACAAATCTGGTGGCAATGGAGGCCATGGCCAGCGGCATTCCCTGCATCCTCTCTGCGAATACGGGCCACCTCGACCTGATCGAGGATGATAACTGTTATCCACTGCAGCAGCAGGGAGAGATCACGCCCAAGGCCGGTTTCGCCGGCACGAAAGACTGGGGTGAATCGGACGTGGCCGAGGTGGTGGAATGCTTTGAGCGGGTTTACACTGACCGTGCTGAGGCGCGGCGCCGGAGCGAACAGGCAAACAGGTTTATGCAGGACTGGTCGTGGGAGAAGCGGACGGGCTACCTGATAGATCGAATTACTCAATGAAACCAGAATTGAATCTCCAAACCCGGAGCGAGTTCCCGGCTTTTTTGAACGAGTGTGGGTTAACAGGAACCGGCGCTGAGATCGGTGTTCAAGAGGGCATTTTTTCAGAATCTGTTTTGGAGAGTTGGAAAGGGAAAACCCTGTTTTCAATCGATGCCTGGCAAAACTTTGATGCCGGTGATTATGTCGATTGGTCCAATCGAACTGATGATGTACAGATTTTTCTTTATGCGAATACCACTCTCCGGTTGAGGTCTTTTGGTGAGCGTTCCATCGTTTGGCGGATGACCTCCGAACAGGCTGCCTCGGTCATACCCGACAACACATTGGATTTCTGCTACATCGACGCGGATCATAGTTACGAAGCAGTTCGTCGCGACATCGAGATGTGGCTGCCCAAGGTCAAATTAGGAGGGATTATCTGTGGGCATGATTATGTCAAGGATGGTGAAATTTGGGACAAGACTGGCAAAAACTTTGTCGGCCTTTTTGGAGTGCAACGGGCGGTTAAAGAATTTGCTGCCAATGATGGCTGGGATGTTCACGTGACGAAGAGTGAGGATTGGCCTTCTTGGTTTGCCTTCAAACCGTGATTTCTGTAGTCCCTTGTCCTTGCCATTTTGCGCGGCGGCGGGGAGCATGCGCCTCGGGTTGATCCCGAGGTCATGGCGGCATTGATTTCCCCGGATTTGTTAAAACGGCTTGAGCAGTTACAACTGCTCGCACGCCGCCGTTCCAAGAGCACCGCCAAAGGCGAGCGTCGCAGCGGCGCACGCGGACAGTCGGTCGAGTTCGCGGACTACCGCAACTACGTCCCCGGCGACGATCTGCGCCGAATCGACTGGAACCTCTACGGTCGGCTCGACCGTCTCTTCCTAAAGTTGTACGAGGAGGAACGCGAACTGCCGGTCACCATTTTTCTCGATACCAGCGAGTCGATGGCGTTTGGCCGAGTGGCCAAGTACGACTTTGCCCGCCAAGTCGCGGCCGCCGTCGGCTATGTGGCGTTGTGTGGTTTCGACCGCGTCACCGTTGAGCCGTTCCCGCTGGGTGGCGGCCAGGCGAGCCTCGCCGCTGAGTTGCGGCAGGTGCGCGGCCGCAAGTCGTCGATTCGTTTTTTTGAAAGCTTGGCCAAGCTCAAGGCTAGCGGCGCGGCCGACTTCAACCAGGCACTGCGGCGCGGCGCAATGAAGCATCGCGCTCCTGGCGTGTCGGTCGTCCTCAGCGATTTTCTCGACCCTGCCGGTTATGAGGAGGGACTCAAGTCGCTGGCCCATCGCGGTTCGGAGATCCACGCTGTGCAGATCCTCTCGCCGGAGGAACTCGAGCCTACGGCCTACGGCGACCTCAAAATGATCGACTCCGAGACCGGTGCCGAGCAGGAGGTCACCTTCGGCAAATACCGCCTCAAGGCGTATCGGGCCACGGTTCAAAACTACTGCCAGCAGCTGCAGGAGTTTTGCCGTGCACGGGGCGTGCGCTACCAGTTGGCGCGCTCCGACACGCCGCTCGACGACCTGCTGCTCAAGGCCATGCGAACCGGGGGCATGTGGCGATGAACTTTCTCACGCCCGAGGCGCTCGCGTTCGCAGCCACGCTGCCGGTCGTTGTTGTTTTTTATCTTCTCAAGCGCCGGCGGGTGGCACGGCTCGTCCCGAGCACCGTCCTGTGGCAGCGCTTCCTTAACGAGACACAGGCCAGTTCGCCATTCCAGAAACTCCGTCATAACTGGTTGCTTATCATCCAGCTAATCCTGCTGGCGCTGGCCGTGTTTGCACTGACCCGCCCTTACTTCGCTGGTAAACTGGAGGGCGGCCGGTTCATTGTTGTGATTCTAGACGTGTCGGCTTCGATGCAAGCGACCGATGTTTCACCCAGCCGGCTTGGTCAAGCTAAGACTGAGGTGGCTAAGCTTATCGACTCGATGTACGACAACGACCGCATGGTCCTGCTGCTTGCCGGCGCAGTCACCGAGGTGCGCCAGTCGCCGACCAGTGCCAAGCCGGCTTTGCGCTCCGCGCTTGGCCAAGCGATGGCGACCGACTCGCCAACCCGACTGCTCGACGCGGTCAAACTCGCTCAAAACCTGACGCGCAATCGCGCCAAGACTGAGGTGCACCTATTCAGCGATGGTGCCTCGTCGGACTTGGACGAGTTCGAGTTGCAGGACTTGAACCTGGCCTATCACCGCGTGGGCGTGGGCGACGACAATCTCGGCATCGTGTCGCTTGAAGTACGGCCGCACCCTGAGCAGACTGGGCAACAGGCAGTCTTCGCCACCGTCGCCAACGCATCCACCAACGTCCTTCCAAGCGACGTGTCACTATTTTTTGACGACCGGCTTGTCGGCAACCGGCGCGTAAGGATCGGTGGGACCAACACGGCGTCGCTTATCTTCGTAGTCAGCCAGAACACCAACGGCGTTTTTCGGTTGCAGCTCAAGAACAACGACGCGCTTGCTGTGGACAACACCGCCTCGGTACTCAGCCTCGCCCGCCGCGACTCCCGCGCGTTGCTGCTCACGCAGGGCAACCAGTTTCTCGAGCGGGCGTTGCGCAGCGTTCCCAAACTTGACATCGCCGTCGCGGCAAGCCTTGCCAACCCGAATTCGTCAGTCGATTTCGTCGTGCTCGACGACATCGTGCCGGAAGCCTGGCCAAGCGGCAATGTGCTGGCGATCAACACGCAGTCGACCAACTGGTTCCGGCTCGGCGGCACGCTCGACGGACCGCCGATCGTGGATTGGAAAAGCACGCACCCGCTGTTGCGCTTCGTCAATTTCGACAACGTGCAGGTGGCCAAGGCACTCGCCGCCAAGCTGCCATCGTGGCTCACTCCGCTCGTCGAGTCGCCGTCCGCGCCGCTCCTGGCCGCAGGCGAAAACGACGGCCAACGCGTCGTTTGGATCGGCTTCAATCCACTCGACAGCACGTGGCCGCTGCGCGTCTCGTTCCCGATTTTTATCGCCAACACAGTCGCTTGGCTTAATCCCGGTGCACGCACTGGGATCCGTGTCGGCGAGCCGTTTCACGTGCGATTGGCCAGCGGGGAAAAGGCGGTGACCATTGGATTGCCGAACGGGTTGACGCAGGAAACCAGCACCACGGCGAGTGGCGAGCTGATCTTTGGCGACACGTTTCAGCAGGGTGTTTACTTGGCGACTTCCGGGACAAACACACTACAGTTTTGCGTGAATCTTCTCGACAGTAACGAGAGCAGCATACGTCCGCGCGAGTCGCTGCAGTTGGGCGAGTACGGCACGGTCGAGGCGACGGTGGCGGTGAATGCCGATAAGGAGGAGTGGCGCTGGATCGCGATGTTGTGCCTCGTCTTTATATTATTCGAGTGGTGGTTTTATCATCGTCGCACCGCATGACCATCGGGATTAATATATCGGGATTCATCATTTCGGTGTTGCTGGTGGGCTGTTCGCCTGGCGGTGACGCGGTCACGGTTTACACCTCGCAGGATCAGGTTTACGCCGAGCCGATTTTGCAACTGTTCGAGAGGGAGACCGGCATTCGCGTGCGGGCCGTTTACGACAGCGAAGTCGTCAAGACAGTTGGCTTGGTCAACCGGCTAATCGCCGAAAAAAGCCATCCGCGCTGCGATCTGTTCTGGAACAACGAGGCGTTTCGAACGCATCAACTCGGCGCGCGAGGTGTACTCGCCGCGGATGAGCCGATCGAGTCGTTCGGCATGCGGACGCGACAGTGGGTCTGGAATACAAACCAGCTTGGGCGTGCGGAGTTGCCGCCGAGCTTGTCCGCGCTGACCAACGTGCAGTGGCGCGGCAGGGTGGTGATTGCGCTGCCGCTGTTCGGTTCGACGGCGACGCATTTTCAGGTGCTGCGCCAGCGCTGGGGCGAGGCGCGGTGGCGTGCGTGGTGTCGCGCACTGTTGGCCAATGGCGTGATGACGGTTGATGGCAACTCGGTGGTCGTGCAGCTCGTCGGCCGCGGCGAAGTCACGCTTGGCCTTACGGATTCCGACGATGTCCGGGCAGGCCTTCGCAACGGCCTGCCGATCGCCGGCCTGCCGCTTGGCGCGGATGGTTTGGTCATTCGCAACACGCTGGGCCACGTTCGCGGCGCGCCGCATCCCGGTTTGGCTAGGCGCTTGGCCAAGTTTTTGCAATCGCCGCCGGTGCGCTCCGCGCTCGTCGATGCCGGCGCGATTGAACCCGGCGTAACGCCCCCGGCCGCCGAGGTCGTTTGGCCAAGCTTGGTCGAGGCCAACGAGCGAGCGGTGGGCGAACTGCAATCCATCTTCCTCAACTGATATGAGTTGGGGGCTGCTGCTCAACAGTTTGGCGCTGGCCGTCCCGGTGGCGCTGGGTGCAGTGGCGGCGGGATGGCTTGTTGCGCTGTTTATCGCCTCGTCGTGTGGGCGGGTGCGATGGGTGGTGTTGACCGGGGCGGTTGTCTCGCTGGCGTTACCGCCATTTTTGGTCGTCAACGCGTGGCTTGGCCTGCTGGGTAATGTTGGCGCGCTGAAGCCGTGGTTGCCGCTCGATATTTATTCGCATGGCGGCGCGGCGTGGGTGCTGATGCTGATGCTCTGGCCGCTGCCGTGCCTGATGTGCCTCGGTTCACTCAAGCGGCTGACGGTGGAGTTGCTTGACGCCGAGCCAGGGCTGAATGGTTGGTCGCTCGCTCGCTCGCTGCTACTGCCGATGACGCGGCCCGCTGCGTTGCAGTCCGGGTTGATCGTGTTCGCGCTGGCGTTCAACAACATTGCGGTGCCAGCGATTCTGCAGGTGAAGGTGTTTCCGGCGCAGTTCTGGGTGCAGTTCAGCACGAGTTACAATTTTGCGTTGGCGTGGCAATACGGCTGGGTGCTGGCGGCGCTGCCGCTGGGCTTGCTGCTGCTGCGCGGTCGGGCGGTTGCCTGGCCGTGGGAGAGTCAGGGCGTGTCGGCGAAGGTGTTGCGGGATCGACTCGGCCAAGGGCTGCTCGGCACGGTGACGGTTGTCGCCGAGTTGCTCGTCGGCTTGTCGGTGTTGTTGCCGCTTGGTCATTTGATGCTTGATGCGCGCACGTGGACGGATGTTTTGGATGCGATCCGGGCTGGAAAGCAGGCGGTTTGGAATTCGTTTTGGTACTCGGCAGCGACGGCGACACTGGTCTCGGTGCTGGGCATGGCGGCGGTTCGCTGGACCGGCCTTCGCCTGGCTTGGCTGCTTTTCTTTTTGCCGGGGGTGCTGCTGGGTGTGCTGTTGGTTTTCCTGCTGAACCGCCCCGGCTTGGGTTGGCTGTACGGCGGCCCGGGCATCGTGTTGATGGCGTTTGGCTTGCGGTACTTTGCGCTTGGCTGGGAAGGGATTCGCCTGGCCAAGGAGTCTCTTGATTCCGATTTGCAAACGGTCTCCGATCTCGCCGGTTTGCCGTGGTGGCAGCGGTGGCGGCATCTGTTTCTGCCACAGTCCGGTCCGGTGCTGGCGACGGCGTGGTACGTGGTTTATCTGCTGTGCCTGTGGGACACCGAGACGCTGGTACTCGTCGTGCCGCCGGGCGGCGAGACACTGGCGTTGCGGGTGTTCAACCTGCTGCACTACGGCCACCACGCTCAGGTAAACGCCCTCTGCCTGATCCTGCTGCTGCTGGCCGTGCTGCCACTGGTCGTCTGGGCGGTGGTCTCCGTTTTTGTCAAAGGCAGAGCAAGCCGCTCACCGCTCACTACTTCCTAATCGGCGATGCAGTAGAGGTTTTGCTTGCCTCGGAGGAATAGTTGATTGCCGACGACGGCGGGGGAGCAGTCGAATTTGTCGTCCAGATCATTGGTCGCCAGCACTTCCAACTTGGCACTGTCTTTGAGCACGGAGACGGTGCCGTTGCGCCCGGCGATGTACACCCGGCCGCCGGCGCTTACCGGCGAGGCGTAAACACCGCTGAGCCCCTCAAGTCGTTCGCCCTCGACCAGCAGCTTGCCGGTCTTGGCGTCGCGCACGGTGAGAATGCCGTTGTTGCCGGAAAGGTACCAGATGCGGCCGTTGCTCAGGAGTGGTGATGGGACATACGGCGTGCCCCGGCTGCCGGTCCACGTGACGGATTTGCTGTCGGTGAGGTCGCCGCTGCCGCCCAGTTTGATCGCCGCCACATGAGAGCCTCGGAAGCCGCTCATGGCGTAGGCGGTCTGTTTATCGACAACGATCGACGGGATGGCATTGGAGGTTTGCCCGCTGCATTGCCATAGGAGTTTGCCGTCGTTGAGTTGGTAGCTGCGAACGGCCCGGGTGCCGTTGATGAGTACCTGTGTGACGCCGCGGTGCGTGGTGACGACCGGTGTGCACCAGCCGGAGGCCTCGTTGCGGTCGGTTTTCCACTTCAACTTGCCGGTCTTTTTGTCGAGCGCGTAGAGGGCAGAATCGCCTTCGTGATCCCACAACAGCAGCACCGTGTCGCCGTGCAGGGCGGGTGAAGTGCCTTCGCCGAAGCTGTTGCGAGTGCGCATGTCACCAAAGTCCTTGCTCCACTCCAGCTTGCCCTTCATGTCGTAGCAGTACAGTCCACGGGAGCCGAAGCTGGCAACGATGTGTTCGCCATCGGTCACGGGAGAACCGGAAGCATATCCGTGATCGCGGTGATGCCCCTCGTGCGGCACGGCGGTCGTGGCAACGGTGCGCCAGTTTTCCTTACCGGTGGCTCGGTCTAGGGAAAGGAGCACGAAACGATACTCCTCGGTCGGCTTGCTGCCGCCTCCAAAGCTGCCGCGTCCGCGACTGGAGCGTCCGCTGCGCCGACTGCGTTCGCCGCCGCGCTCGCTACCGAACTGTCGGCGCATCTCCTCGCGCAGAGCGTCGCGCTCGGAGTCATTCAACTCGCCGTCGCCGTCCTTGTCGAAGCGCTTGATGAATTCCTCGCGGTTGAACTCGCCACTGCCGAAGCCGGATCGGCTGCCGCGCTCACCGCCGCGCGAGCCGCGCTCGCCATCTGGGCGGGGTCGCTCACCTCGATCCCGGCTCTCGGGGCGTTCGCCGCCCGGTCGCCGTCTTTCGCCAGCTTGGCTGCGTTGGCGCGATTCGCCACCAGAGGTTGCGGCCGCTTTCTTGCCGGTTTTCTCGGCTGTGAGGACGAAAAGCTGGTCACCCCAGATGACCGGTGTCGAGTTGCCGGAGCCGGGAATCTTGATTTTCCACTGGACATTTTTGCCCTCAGAAAACTCCTTTGGCGGGTTGCCGCCGGGAGCCACGCCGTTGGCTGCCGGGCCGCGCCATCCCGGCCAGTTTTCCGCAGTGACAGTGCCGGCCAGCGCCCATGCCAGGCCGATCAAGCCGCCCAGCCCAAGTTTGGAGAGGTGTATGGATTTCATGATTTTAAGTCGAACCGACCATTAGACTTGGCCAAGCGGTGAAAGGTTTCATTTTTTTTGGCCAATGCATTTCGGCCAAGCGGGGTATGGCTTGTGCGGGGTGATTCCTGCTCTCACACTGCCGCCGTGAATATTCACTGGGTCGATGCGACGATTCTCTGTGGCTACCTGCTTGGCATGGTTGTGTTCGGAATGTGGATGGGACGGGGCACCCGCAGTTCCGCTGAGTTCATGGTCGGAGGGCGCAGTTTGCCTTGGTGGGCCGTGCTGTGTTCGATCGTCGCAACCGAGACCAGCACGATCACCTTTCTGAGCGTGCCTGGCTTGGCTTACACCCGGGACTTGGCCTTTTTGCAACTGCCGCTTGGTTACGTTCTCGGCCGGTGGATCGTTTCTTCAACACTGCTTCCGCGATACTTCACCGGCGAGCTGTTCACGGCCTACGAGGTGCTCGACCGGCACTTCGGAAGCGCTGTGAAGCGTGCCGCGAGTCTGCTTTTTATCATCACTCGCACTCTCGGCGATGGGTTCCGTTTGTTCCTCGGTTCGATCGTGTTGCAGCATGTCGCCGACATCGATATGAACATGGCGATCATCGCCCTCGGTGTCGCAACGATCGTTTACACTTTTGCCGGTGGCATCCGCGCGGTGATCTGGACCGACTTTATTCAGTTCGTGGTGTACATGCTCGGCGCAGTGATCGCCTTTGGGATACTGCTCGATTCGATTGACGGTGGTTGGGGTGCCGTCACCGAGTTGGCCCGCGCTGAGTTGACTGGTGACAAACTGCGGGTCTTTCATTTCGATTTTGACCTGACTGGCACGTATCTGTTTTGGGCCGGCTTGGTCGGCGGCGGCGTCCTGGCGGTCGGCACCCATGGCGTCGATCAGTTGATGGTGCAGCGTTATTTGAGTGCCCGCAGTCAAGGCGAAGCGGCGCTGGCGTTACGACTGAGCGGCATCGTGGTGTTGCTGCAGTTTGCGTTGTTCCTGTTGATCGGCACTGCGCTGTTAGCCTATTACAGCCAGAACCCACCTCGCGAGCCATTCCCCAAGAGTGACTGGGTTTTCGCGACGTTCATCGTCGACAATATGCCGGTCGGCGTGCTTGGCGTCGTGCTCGGCGCGTTGTTCTCTGCAGCGATGTCAACTCTGTCGAGTTCGCTTAACTCTAGCGCCACGGTGCTGGTCAACGATATACTAAAAACGGATAGCGACAGCAGTCGGTTGCGCTTGGTCAAGTGGTTGACGGTCGCCTTTGGCATCACCCAGATCGTCGTTGGCATCTCCGGGCAATGGCTCGAATCGTCGGTGATTGGCAGCGTGCTGGCCATCCAAGGATTCACGACCGGAATCATCCTTGGCATCTTCGCTCTTGGCTTGGTCAAGGGCAGGGTCGGCACCAACTCGGCGCTCGTTGGTTTGGTCGTTGGCTTGATCGTCATGAGCGTGATCAAATTTGGCACGCCGCTGGCATGGCCCTGGTTTGCCTTGGTCGGCTCGACCGTGACCTTCTGCACGGGTGTGCTGCACAACAAGCTGTTCAACAGCGCGAAGGGTGCCTGATCGATGACCCAGTTTCGTCTCGGCCTCGAAGTCTGCGCCGCCAATCCTCCGGAGATTTTGCGCGACGCCCGATTCGGCCTGGTGATGAACCAAGCGTCGGTAGACTCCGGCTTCCGCACCGCCGATGAAGTCCTCGACGAGAGTCTGCCGGGCCAGTTGACGGCGTTGTTCGGGCCGCAGCACGGCCTGTGGTCCGAACAGCAGGACAACATGATCGAGACGCCGCACGTGCTCGATCCGCTGCGAAAGATCCCAGTACACAGTCTCTACGCCGATATGCGGAAACCGACTCCGGAGATGCTCGAGGGTCTCGATGTTTTGGTCGTTGACCTGCAGGACGTCGGCACGCGCGTCTACACTTACCTCTGGACCCTGAGCCTTTGTCTGGAGGCGGCGGCGGAAAAGGGCATCGCTGTCGTCGTGCTCGACCGGCCCAATCCACTCGGCGGCGATATCTTCGAGGGGCCGATCCTGAATCCGGAGTTCGCCAGCTTCGTCGGCCGTGTGCCGATGCCGATGCGGCACGGACTCACGCTGGCCGAAGCCGCGAGACACCTCAATCGCGAATGCGGAATCGGCGCCGATCTCCACTGGGTGCCGATGGAGGGCTCTCGTCGCGGCTCGTACTGGCCCGAGCATGGACGGCCGTGGGTTCCGCCATCACCAAATCTGCCGCGGTTCGAAGGCGCCTTGGTCTATCCCGGGCAAGTCTTGCTGGAGGGCACAATGCTGTCCGAGGGCCGAGGCACGACCACGCCGTTTGAGCTGTGCGGCGCTCCGTACATCGAGCCAATGGCGCTCCTGAACGAGCTTGAGAAATTTGAGTTCGACGGACTGTGTGCGCGCCCCTACCGCTTCGAGCCGACTTTTCAAAAGTTCACGCAACAATCGTGCGGCGGTCTATTTCTGCACCCGACAAATTCTCAGACGTTGCGCTCCTATCGATTCACCGTCGCCATGATCGGCTGCATCGTCAGGCTCTGGCCGAACCAGTTTGCCTGGCGGCAGCCGCCGTACGAATACGAGACCGTTAAGTTGCCGATCGACATTCTCTCGGGCGGCACAGAACTGCGCGAGGCGATCGATGCGGGGCTGACGCCGGACTCGCTCGAACGCGTCACTGCCATCGACATATCGCAATGGGAAAGCTCAATTCGGCATGACCGGATATACGAGTAAACCGTCCCATCTCAAGCCAACCGCTCACTTCTTTTAATCCGAGGCAGGGGCGGGTAGTCTGTCGGCTCATGACCGTCGGGGAGCAGTTGGCCAATGGGGAAGTTCGCTACATCGATCGTCGCGATGGTCAGATAAAGAAGGAGGCCATCTACGGTGAGCGGCCGCTGCGCTGGGCGTATGGCAATCCACTTGGCCGGCTTGCCCAGTGGCTGCTCATACGCCGCTGGATCGTCTCCGCGTGGTACGGTCGAAGGATGAGCATGGCCGAAAGTTCCCTTCGTATCCGGCCATTCATCGAACAGTACAGCCTGGACGAGGGCGAGTTCGCCGAGTCGGTGGACGAGTACAATTCATTCAATGAGTTTTTTTAC
>Ga0163108_10003174_pt1 | contig 11730 bp, 11 predicted proteins | sample Fk1155metaG_FD_109644 | JGI IMG/M metagenome (GOLD analysis project Ga0163108, IMG submission 109644) | Marine microbial communities from the Central Pacific Ocean - Fk160115 155m metaG | ecosystem: Environmental > Aquatic > Marine > Oceanic > Photic zone | place: The Central Pacific Ocean...
AAGTAATAGAACAAGCCGGTTATTTCTTAGAAAATAGTGACCCAGAAAAAGGAATATACAGTTTTCGTTATTTTAAACCTGAGGGAGAAGAAGATGGAAAAGGATTTTTTTCTAGATTGAAATTTTGGGGGGATGACGAAAATGAGGATGGGTTGCTTTATAAATTGAGTTTAACAGGTGTTAATAACAAAACTGAGATAATTATCTTGAAAGAGAATGGCGAACCTGAAACAGGGGAGGATGCCATGAATATCCTTACCACGATTGAACGCCTATATAATAAAGTATTATAAATTATATAATTTCATTTTATTATTTCTATTATATTTTTTTACCGTACCCGTTTATTATATTTTTTTTCCTTTACGTATGGATTCTCATTTTGTCTAAATTCAATTAAAACAGGCGTTGCAAGTAATTTTAATTTTTTTCTTAATGATTTACATATATAGCGTCTATAACTATCAGGAACATTTTTTGTTTGATTACCATGAATTATAAAGCGTATTGGGTTAGTTTGGCCAAGATGCATATAACGCAATTTAATCCTTCTACCACGAACAATTTTTGGCGGGTGTTTTACGATTAGTTCTTGCAACATTCCTGTTAATCGTGGCGTAGAAAAATCAATATCGAGAGACTTAATAATCGCATCAATTTTTTTAATTAAATATTTTATACCCGTATTATTTTTTGCGGAAATATAGTGGTATTCAACGTAATCAATAAAATTAAATTTTCGTGAAAGTTCTGATTTAATTCTTTCTTTTTCTATTTTTCCTAGTTCTTCACACTTGTTAATGGCAACTATTATCGATTTTCCACTGTCTTGAACCATGCCAAGCAATGAACTATCTTGTTCAGTTACACCTTCAGTTGCATCAATAATTAAAACAACAATATCCGCTAATTCTATAGCCTCAAAAGATTTTAATACGCTAAATTTTTCAACTGTATCTTTTACTTTACTTTTTTTACGTACTCCAGCAGTGTCAATAAGCGAATAGTTTCTTCCGTTTATTTTTTTCGTAATTTTAATACTATCGCGAGTTGTACCCGGCTTGTCATACGTTAGAACTCTTTCTTCACCAATGATTTTATTAATTAATGTCGATTTTCCAACATTAGGTTTTCCTATAAAAGAAATAACAGGATGTTCTTTTTGTTTCGATGAGTCTTCAAACGTGCAGGATAGTTGATCAGTTATTTCATCAAGAAGTTTACTTATCCCATCTCCTCTTTTTGCAGATACGGGCCAAATAGATTCTATACCAAGTTTATAAAAGTCATTTAATGATAGACTAGATAGATTGCCTTCAAGCTTATTTACAACAACAAATATTGGTTTGTCTAATTTACGTAACTTTTTAGCCAGAACTTCATCAACATTCGTTAGACCGGTACGTCCATCAACAATCCATATTAATATTGATGATTCATTTGCCGCCAGTATCGACTGCTCTGTCATCAAATCAGCAATATCTTTACTATCATGATCGATTTCACCAATACCCCCAGTATCAATAATTAGAAACGACTTTAAATTATGATGCGCAACGCCATATTGACGGTCACGAGTAATACCCGGTCGGTCAACCACTAATGCAGCACGACTTGATGTTAGAGTATTAAAAAAAGTTGATTTACCAACGTTAGGACGACCTACGATGGCGACAATTGGTTTCATAAATATACTTAATATTTGAATTTCTATATATTGACGTGTAGAACAATTATATTTCTAAGCTCTATTCTACCTCTTCTTCACTATCATCACTAAAAATATTTAGAAATCGTTTAAAAATGGATTTTTGTTCTGTTTCTTTTTGAGGTTTTTCAGTATTAACACGTTTTCTTGATCTTTCATATGCATTTCTTTTTTCTGAAGACTTTTCCGATGGCACTATTTTTTCTGCTTCTGTATTTGTTGCATCTAATTTTTTTGTTAGGTATTTGTTTTCATTATCTTGAAAAGTGTAGGCTGAAAGTTTGCCAGAACTAGAGTATATAAATACCATTTCATTTGCACTTATTGGTTGAGTCAGAATGGCCTCATCATCCATTCGAGTTCTAGCACTAAAATTACCTGTTTCTTTGTCAAGCCAATGCGTATAACCATCAAAATCACCAACAACAACTTTATTGTCAAAATTAGCCGGGCCAGTAATCTTTCGGTAGGCTAATTTTTCTTGTTTCCAAATTGATGAGCCAGTAAATCTATTTAAAGCCCAGACGATTCCATTTTCATCTGTAAGGAAAATATTTTTTTCATCAGCACTTAATTCTGAATGAGATGAAATCTCTCTTTGCCAAAGAATTTGCCCAGTCTCCAATGCTAGAGCGGAAATATTTGCTTGGAATGTAGTAACGTATATCGTTTTATCAATTACTAATGGTTGTGCATCAATATCAACCATTCTTTCAAGTTCATTCTTTCCTCTAGATAGGGCAACTTTTTTCTCCCAGACCAATTTCCCGGTCTTTAACTCAATAACTACTACACGTCCCTCATCAAACCCCGTTATAACAAACCCATCGGCGATAACTGGAGTACTCGTTCCTCGAAGTGATAAAGCAGGAACACCCCGGTCATAAACCCATAGGTGTTTTCCATTATTTGCATCAATCGCGAAAATTTTCCCATCAATCGTTCTTGCAATAACTACACTATTAGCTTCTCCTGGCGATGACAGTACTTCGCTAGATACTCTTGTTCGCCAGACTTCATCACCTGTTTCTTTTGAGAGCCCAAGTATTTCCCCTTCACTGGTACCAACTAGAACTAAAGAATTGCCAACTCCAGGCCCCCCGGTAATTGATAAATCACTATCATTACGCCATATAAACTTTCCCGTATCAGCAGTAAGTGCAGACACATTACCCCTAGTGTCAGCAATAAATATTTGGTCATCTAGAATGTTAGGTCTTATTTTTGTAAATAAATCATCTGCCCCTTTTCCTATATCTTGTGTCCAAACTCTATTCAGATCTGTTGTTTCAATGAAATTTACTAGTGAAGATGGGGGTATGGCGTTATCTTTCCCACTAATATACTCTGACATCGTCTGTTTAACACCACATCCTAACGCGATGACGAAAATTGAAAATAATATTAAAATACGAAATAGTTTAAACAAATTAAATTTTACCCAAATCGTCTAGTTTCATTTGTAAAATTAATTGAGTTTCTTCAGTTTTTGTGGGGTCGTTAAGTGCATTTTTATATGCTTGTGTCGCCTCTTTAATTCTACCTTGTTTAACAAAAATATCGCCGCGTAATTCTTCATAGTGAGTAATAAATTGATTCAATTTTGTTTTCGATAATATATTTTCTGCAGATTCTAGTTTGTTATTCGCTATTAGAACTCTTATTAGGCGTAATCTTGCTATATGTTTAAATTCGTCTCGTAAATTATTTTCTAAAATTGAATTTAGGTATATTTCAGCATTTTCTAAATTACCCAATTCACTTTCTATTTTCGCCAACATCAGTTTCGAAAATACTGAATATGTACTGGATTCATAATCAGCAATAATTTTGTTAGCTAGAGTACGCATATTATCAGTATCTTTTTTGCGTGAAGCCACTAGCAATTGTTCATAAAGAATTGAAGCCACTTTCGCTTGTTCTACATTATGATTTACATAGCCACGCCAACCAAATATAGCAGTGATGCCAATAATAATGCCTGCAATAATTGATTTTCCATTCTCATTCCACCACTTTTTTATTGCTTCTACTTGTTCTTCTTCTGTGCTGTATACGTCCAATTTATTATCTCCAATGAATGTTTAATTTTGATAATCCTATTTACTAAGAAAATAACACAACAATATAATTTAGGTTTATCAAAGAATTGCTACTTTATTAAATGTATTTCAATTCAATAATGTTTTATTTAGAAAATTCGATATTTCATTCCATTTGATTGTAATTTGTGGTTTCTCTTCTCTTAAATATTTTACTGTTAACTGTTTTTTTTCTAGCTCATCTTCTCCTAGTATGAACGCTATTTCTGCGCTCGATTTATCTGCTTTTTTGAACTGACTTTTTAGACTCCCATCTCCACAATTTGTCAAAACTTTTATAAATGGTTCTTGGTCACGAATTTCTTCTGCCAATAAAAGCCCACGTTTTTTTGATTTATTTCCAGAAATCAATAGATAAATATGAGGAATACTATTATCAGTTACTTTTTCAAGGTTAATTAATTCCAATAAGCGTTCAATGCCTATTGCAAAACCAACAGCAGGGGTTGACGATGAACCATGATCCTCAACCAGGCTATCATAACGTCCGCCAGCACAAACAGTATCTTGGGCCCCCAATTCACAAGTTGTCCACTCATAAACGGTTTTCCCATAATAATCCAGGCCCCGTACAAGTTTCTGATTTACATTATATTTAATATCTCCATTGTCCAATATTTCTTTAAATTCAGCAAAGTGATTGTTAGATTCAGAATCAAGATACTCATTAATTGTAGGTGCGTTTGTTATTAAAGATTTCATATCCGGATTTTTACTATCTAATATTCGCAGGGGATTTTTTTTAAGTCTAATTAAGCTATCATCATCAAGTTTATTCTTATGTGCAGTAAAATAATCAACTAAAATTTTTCTATAATTTAAACGAGATTGCGCCGAACCAAGAGAGTTTATTTCGAGATTAATATTTTTTATACTTAATTTTTTCCATATGCGACTACACACCATGATTTGTTCTACATCAATATCTGGACCTTTAAAACCAAATGCTTCAACACCTAATTGATGAAACTGTCGTTGTCTTCCTTTTTGGGGTTTTTCATACCGAAACATTGGCCCCATATACCAAAGTCTTTGTGTTTTATTGTGGAAAAGTCCATGCTCAATACCCGCACGAACACAACTAGCTGTCCCCTCTGGTCTTAAGGTTAGGCTAGTTTTATTTTTATCATCAAAACTATACATTTCTTTCGAAACAATATCTGTATTATCACCAATAGTTTGTTTAAAAAGCTCAGTTTTTTCTAGAATTGGAAGGCGTATTTCTTTATAACCATACTGGTTTAAAATATTTTTAATAGATTCTTCTACAAATTGCCATTTTGGTATTTCGTGCATCAAAATATCATGCATACCACGAATAGCTTGCAGTTTAGTCATAAAAAACACCAATTATTTTTTGAATAAATTTTCCAAAGAATGAAATATTAATAATTTATAAAAGTTTTATCTTATTGGTAGAGTAAAGCGCGCTATGCCGTACTTTATGTATGGCTCTGTATTAATAGAGCTACCGTTAAATTCTACAGAAACCCCATTTGCAGCACCTAGCAGGATATCAAACGGTGAATTGCCATTTATAATGTAATTTTTCCCACCACGAGCTAAATCAAGAAATAGCCGATTTCCATTTCGATCATATATTTCTACCCAGGAATCACTCGTTAAGTTTAGAACCACTGTATCAGTGCCTTCTTGCGTATAATATGTAGAAGATTCCTCAGTATCGACTATTTCTTTTATTTCCGCTTGTTTTTTTTCTTCCTCTATCACATTTTGTATTTCTTTGTTTTCTACCAATTTTAAATTATTAGCATCGTTACTTTTTTCATATTTTTCACTTATTGGCCATTGCCAATAATCTGGGTGTGTAATTATTTTGTATGAGATATTAACGCCGTTTATTTTGTTATTTTTATGAGGTGCCGTATTAATATTTTCTATAGTTTTTTTATTCGGTTTGATCAAAAAGTTTTTTTGATACCAAATCAACATAGAGAGAGCAATTGATAACCCAATAATATAACTAAACAATTTTATAAGTTTGTCATTAGTGTTTTTCTGAATTTTAGGCTTAACATCGGGGACAATTTTAGGTTTTTTCTCCGGATTTTTTTCATTATATAGATTTACAACCTTGTCAGCATCAATATCTATACACTTAGCATAGGCACGAAGATAGCCTTTTAGATAAGTTTCAAACTTAAATTTTTCGTACTCATCCCCTTCTAATAACTCGATTAATTTTGGATCAAGATTTAATTTTTCTGCAATATTTTCTATAGATAATCCCGCATCTTTTCGTTTTTCACTTAAGATTTTTCCTGCAGTTTCGGGGGTTTTGCTATCTTCTATTGTTTCTGTTTCTATCTTGTCCATTACTTTCCACTTTTAAAAAAAGCTCATTAATTTATACAATTCCCAATGTTAAGATATATTATAATTTATCTCTATTTTTCTTTAATTATATGCCATTCACCATCAATTTTTTCCATTAATAACTCTTTATTGGACCGATCTTTATATATGTCTGATTTATATGTTTGGGTAAAATTTACTTTTGCATAATTATTGCCACGCATATCAATTCTTAAATTAGATAGTGAAACTTTGATGAAACTAGGCACAAGCAAACGTTCAGTTCGTTTCCTCTTCCAACTTTTTTTACTCCCTTTTAATGGTATAAATTCTTTTGCATAACATGCAAGATAACCGTCGATATCTTGGTTAGACCATGCATCTAGCCATTTATTTACAGCAGCCTCGATAGCTCGTTCGTGCTGTTCATCTTCATCAGTTAATTCTTCATCAGTTGATTCAATTGGTATTGGCTCTTCTTTAATTACTTTAACTACAGATTTCTGTTTAGATGGCACTTTAATAGCATCCTTCTTTTCTTGTGTTTTTTTATTTTTTGCTAGTGTTAGATTTTCCAGTTCAGCAAATTCACTTGAATCAGGGAAAGAATTCTTTAATAACAATTCGTAGCTAGAAGCAGTATCTTGATCGCCCAACTCATTTTCTATTTTAATTCCCAGTAGTAGTGTTTTTGCATTATGAGGTGATATTTCTTGATAACGTTGCAAATAAGCTCTAGCAGAAAGGAATTTTTTATTATCAAAATTAATTTCACTCATCTTTATTAGTGCTTGCGGAATCCGTGGGTTTAATTGTAATGCCTGGCGATAATATTTTTCTGCACTCTCTGTCTTTTTATTTTGATATAGACATTGCCCTGCATTTGTTATTGCAATTTCGGGGTCATCATATAATGGATTTTTTGCTGCTTTTAAGAATGCATCTTCTGCTTCAGAAAGACGTCCTAATTTACATAAAAAGTTTCCATAATTATTAAGCGTCGATGAATCTACGTTATTAATAGTTAAGGCACGTTTAAAATTTTCTTCAGCTTTATTATCGTCTCCAAGTTGTTGGTAGAGCAAACCTAATACATTATATGTTGGTGCATAACTAGAATCTGCAATCAATGATTTTTTTAATTTTTCTAATGCTTTGTTGTAATCACTTTCCTTTAGATATGCAATACCAAGATTAAGGTTAGTCAGAGCAACTTCATTTGTTGTTTGAGACTCCCGGATTTCTGAGGATTTAATATTTCCATCGTACCCATTTTTATCGATGCAGGCTGAAAGTAGAAGCAATGTTAAAAAGCTGAGATAAAAAAATATTTTAGTTTTTGACATTAAATTAACTCCACTGTATTTTTTCTATGTTTTTTTGATTTGGCCAAAAATTTCCCAATAAGCTGACCACATGCTGCATCAATATCATCCCCACGTGTTTTGCGTGTAATTGCAAATATACCAGATTTAATAAGTACATCTCTAAATGCGTTTATTGTTTCATAATTTGAGCTTGAAAAATATGTTTCTGGAAATTTATTAAAGGGTATTAAGTTAACCTTTGAGGGGATACCATGAAGACACTTAACTAGACTATGTGCATCCTCTAGGCTGTCATTTACATTTCGTAGCATTACGTATTCAATGGTAATGGGGTCATCTTCTTTTCCTTCTGTATAACGCTTACATGCAGATAGTAAATCTAATATTGGGTATGAGCGATTAATTGGTACAATACTATCACGTAATCCATCATTACTTGCATGCAAAGATATTGCTAGACTAACTTTATTATCTTTTTTAAGACGGTCAATTCCAGGAACAATACCAGAAGTGCTTACTGTAATACGTCTTTTAGACAAACCAAAAGAATAATCATCTACCATCAAATTTATTGATTTTAGAACATTGTTGTAATTAAGTAGAGGTTCACCCATTCCCATAAAAACTATATTAGTAATGATGCGTTTTTTATTTTCGAAGTAACCAAGTGTTTTGTTAGTAAGCCAAACTTGTCCAATAATTTCGCTTGTTGTTAAATTTCTACTAAAACCTTGTTTTGCCGTTGAACAAAATTTACAATCAAGTGCACACCCAACTTGAGTTGAAATACAAAGTGTTCCCCTATCATTTTCAGGAATGAATACGGTTTCGATTGAATTTTTTTCATCAACTTTAACAAGCCATTTTTTTGTACCATCTTCTGATTTTTTTTCATTAACGATTTTAGGAAGTTTAACTATGGTATTTTCCTTTAAGTGAGTTCGTAAATCATTACTAAGATTGGTCATCGATTCAAAATCAATTACTCCATATTGATATATCCATTTAAGTAATTGATGAGCACGAAAGGTATTTTCGCCTATACTTGAGAAATATGATTCCAGCATCTTACGATCGTAGTCAAATAAATTTATTTTATTAGTCATATTTATTTATCGTATTCGTTTATTAATTTCATTTTTCGAAAAGAAGAAATTAATTTCTTTTTCTGCGCTTTCTTTACTATCTGATCCATGAATTGCATTTTGATACGTTCCGTTAATAGCTTCAAAATTAGCGTAAAGATTTCTAATTGTCCCTTCTTTTGCTTCGCTAGGTATTGTCGCTCCCATAATATTACGTAATGAAGTTATAGCATTTTCACCTTCAAATATTTTGATCATGACAGGCCCTGAGGTCATATAATCGACAAGAGGTTTGTAAAAGGAACGTTCAACATGTTCACTGTAAAATTTTTCTGCTTCTTCTTTTGATAGACACATCATTTTACTGGCGATGATTTGTAGACCATTTCCTTCTATTTGAGCCAATATTTTATCAGTAAAATTCTTGGCAACAGCATCTGGCTTTATGATTCCCAATGTTCTTTCAATTCCCACTCGCCAACTCCTAACACAGTACTATCTCATTAATCGCAAGAGGATTATACGACTTCAATTGCTTTAGGTGAAATTATCAGAGGGGCTATTTCTGTGGCTAATAAGGGGTTTAGAACATCCCTGTTTCCAATTTTGCTGCCTCTGACATCATGTCATAATTCCAGGGCGGTTCGAAAGTAACTTCAACATTAACTTTTGTTACATTTGGTAAGGTTAATATTTTTGAACGCACATCTTCGGCTAAATAATCCCCCATTCCGCAACCTGGCGATGTCAGTGTCATTACTATATCGATTTGATTTCCATCAACACCTAGTGGAGTAACATCACATTGATAAATAAGCCCTAATTCAACAATATTAATTGGAATCTCGGGGTCAAAACATGTTTTAAGCTGGCTCCAAACTGCTTGTTCATCAACTTCTCCATCTCCAGTAATCTCTTTTTTTGCATCGATATTTGCCTCATTAGTAACGTCAAAACCTAATGCATCTGCATTTTTTGCATCTATTCGAGCAAGATTACCATTAACGTTTATTGTGTAACTTCCCCCAAGCGCTTGTGTTATTAATACGGTTGTTCCTTTTGATAATGTAAGCGGCGTTCCAACTGGAATCAAAACAGCATCACAATCACGGTTCAATGTTATTGGCTTATTTTCATCCATATTACTTATTACTCCGTTGTTACTGGTTTATTGTCACCCACCAGCGCAGAACGTAGTGTGTGCCAGCATAGTGAAGCACATTTTACTCTTCCCGGAAAATCTTTAACGCCCGCTAATACTGTTAATTTTCCTAAGTGTTCGCTGTCAAATTTATCCTCTGTTGTTATTAGAGCGTGAAATTCATTGAAAAGAGATTCAGCTTCATCGATTGATTTATTTTTCATCGCATCTGTCATGAGCGAAGCAGACGCAATTGAAATAGCACAGCCCGTACCATCAAATGCAATATCATTAATATTTTGTCCATCTGTTTTTATATATAATTTTAATTTATCTCCACAAAGCGGATTGAAACCTTCCAATATTTTATCCGCATCATCGATTACCCCAAAATTACGAGGACTACGATTGTGATCAACAATAATTTCCTGATAAAGATCTTTGATATCAAACATTAGCTAAAAACCTTTTTACATTTTTCAATAGCTTCAATTAATGCATCAATCTCTTTATATGTATTATAAAATGAAAAAGAAGCTCTGCTTGTCGCGGGTATTTTAAAATATTCCATTACCGGCATTGCACAATGGTGCCCTGTTCTAATTGCAATACCTTCATTGTTAAGTATCGTCCCTACATCATGAGGGTGAATACCCTCAAGTGTGAAAGACAAAATACTTGTTTTTTGTTTTGCAGTTCCAATAAATTTTAATCCTGTAATCTCAGATGTTTTTTGATTAGCATAATTTAGCAAGGCATTTTCATGAACTGAGATATTTTCAAGCCCAATTTTATTAACATAATCAATTGCAGCTCCAAGCCCAATTACTCCCGATATGTTTGGAGTTCCCGCCTCAAATTTATAAGGTAGGTCGTTATATTGGGTTTCTTTCATGGTGACCATTTTAATCATGTCTCCGCCTCCCTGATAAGGTGGCATTTCCTCTAGTAGGTTTTCTTTCCCATAGAGTACGCCAATACCTGTGGGGCCGAATAGTTTATGCCCAGAGAAAACATAGAAGTCACAATCGAGTTTTTTAACATCAACCGACGCATGTGATGTTGCCTGCGCCCCATCAATTAAGACCTTTGCACCATATTCATGTGCCATATTAATGATATTTTCTATCGGATTAATTGTCCCCAATGCGTTTGATATATGTCCAACAGCAACAATACGAGTTTTTTCATTCAATAATTTTTTATACTCTGGTTCAACTAATTCTCCATCTTTATTTATTGGTATGTATTTTAATTTTGCACCAGTTTGTTGACTCAATAATTGCCAGGGCACAATATTTGCGTGGTGCTCTAGTTCAGTGATAATAATCTCATCTTCTTTACTTAAAAAGTTACGGCCAAAACTCTGGGCAACTAAATTAATCGCTTCAGTTGCGCCACGAACGAAAACAATTTCTTTAGTTGAATTAGCATTAATAAAATTTTTAACCTTGAGTCGTGCTGATTCGTAAGCTTCGGTAGCATTTTCACTTAATGTATGAACACCACGATGAATATTAGAATTATATTTTTGATAATATTTTTCTATCGCATCAATAACACTTTTTGGTTTTTGTGTTGTCGCAGCATTATCAAGATAAACTAAGGGCTTTCCGTTAATTTCTTGATGCAGAATGGGAAAGTCTTTTCTAAATTTTTCAACATCAAAATCTTCAGTCTGATTCTGTATTTCTGCAATATTATTTTTTTTATTCACTAAACGTACTCACGCAAAAGAGATGAATTAGGTAATCGACTAATAATCAAATGTTCTAATTTATTTTTAATTGGTTTAAAACTAATATTATTTATAACTTCATTAGCAAAGGCATAAGTTAAAAGATTTTTCGCAGTTTGTTCATCCACGGCACGTGAACGAAGATAAAACAACATATTATCGTCAAGCTGTCCCACAGTTGCGCCATGCGTACATTTCACATCATCAGCATAAATTTCAAGTTCAGGTTTTGTGTCGATCTCTGAATCATCAGACAATAAAAGATTTGCATTATTTTGGTAAGCTTCAATTTTTTGTGCTTGGGGATGAACG
>Ga0163108_10003176_pt1 | contig 11729 bp, 12 predicted proteins | sample Fk1155metaG_FD_109644 | JGI IMG/M metagenome (GOLD analysis project Ga0163108, IMG submission 109644) | Marine microbial communities from the Central Pacific Ocean - Fk160115 155m metaG | ecosystem: Environmental > Aquatic > Marine > Oceanic > Photic zone | place: The Central Pacific Ocean...
AATTGACCTCAGCAGCAGTTATATATCTAGGAGCTAATGTGATTAAAACAAAAGGTATAGCCACACAAAATACACACATTGCAGGAATTATTAAAAAGTCATTACCCTTAATGGTTAGATCATCTACAAAAAATAAGCATATTATCGCAATTATTAGCTTAGCAGTCATTGCAGAAGGAATTAAATTAGCATTTTTTTTCCCAGATCTTATAATTACAGCTCCAGCGGCAAGACCTAAAGCGCAGATAAAACCATACACATTTCCTTTTACATCTCCTTTTTCGAATGAATCAACGAATATGTAAATTACAGCTAAAGTAGTTATTGATATTGCTAGCCAAGTTTTTTTATCAGGATATTCTTTTAAAAATACAAAACTTATTAAAGCAGACAACATAGGCGCAAGGCTTACCATTATTAGTGTATTTGCAACATTTGTGTTTTCTATAGAAACTACAAACAAGATATTTGTAACAATAAAAGTGCAAATATAACCTGCTCCATGCCATCCATTTTCTATTATTGAATGAAAAATTTTACTTTTTTTAACAATTAAAAGACCAATAAAGACAACAAAAAAAGGGATTAAACCTCGATAAAATATTAAATTCCAAGACTCAACATTAGACAACCTGATTAGTAAACTATCAGGAGTAATAAACATTATAGCTGTAAAAGCTAACAATGTTCCTTTTTTTTGATCTTCAATTTTCATATAATTTTTTTTATATATTTTTTGTTATTGCTTTTATAGATAACTTTTGATATTTTGTCTTTAAGCGCTGATTTAAGTCGAATTGCGGGCGCATTAAAAAAACCTGCTAAATAGATGTTTCAAGTGAACCACCTATTTTTCAGGTGGTTTTTTTTTACCTTTTATAAAAAAAACCTGGGTATTTAACCAAATTGTGTACCCGACATCTGTCAAAACACTAAAAAGGAGAAAAAATGACTAAAAACAAAAAAAGAAGTTTAATTGATAGATTAAATACCGGACCAGTAATTTGTGCCGAAGGTTTCCTTTTTGAAATAGAAAAAAGAGGATACATGTCTTCTGGCGAATTTGTTCCCATGGTTTCATTAGAAAATCCTGAAGCACTGCTAAATTTACATAGAGACTTTCAACATGCCGGTTCAGATATTGTTCAAGCCTTTACTTACAATGGTCATAGAGAAAAAATGCGTGTTATTGGCAAAGAGGAATTATTAGAACCTCTTAACAGGGCAGCATTACAAATTGCAAAAGATGTTGCTATTAGTCCAGTAGGAAAAGAACAAAACTTAATGGCTGGAAATATTTCAAATTCAAACATTTGGAATCAAAATGACAAAAAATCCCAATTAGAAGTAGAAAAAATGTTTCGCGAAATGATTGGTTGGGCAGTAGATGAAGATGCTGACATTTTAATTGGTGAAACTTTTTATTACGCTGAAGAAGCTTACACAGCTTTAAAAGTAATGAAAGAAACAGGACTTCCATCTGTTGTTACAATTGCTCCATATGGTGAAAACATTATGAGGGATGGAATTTCTATTCTTGATACTTGTAAGGAGTTAGAACAAAGAGGAGGGGATGTAGTGGGCATGAATTGTCATAGAGGACCTAATACAATGATGCCTTATCTAAAAGAAATTAGAAAAGCATTAAAATGTCATGTTGCAGGTCTACCTATAACTTATCGAACAACTAATGATCATCCAACTTTTTTCAATTTGCCAGATAACAATGGATGTAGTTGCAACACACCTCATGAAACAACATTTCCTACAGCTTTAGATCCTATGCAGTGCAATAGATATGAAATTGGACAGTTTGCTAAGGAAGCTTATAGCTTAGGAATAAATTATTTAGGTGTATGTTGTGGAGCAACTCCTATGTTGATTAGAGAAACTGCAGAAGCAGTTGGATTAAAAGTTCCAGCTAGCAAGTATAGAGAAAATATGGAAAACCATTATATGTTTGGAAAAAATAAACGAATTCCAAAACATATAAAAGATTATAGAAACAAAGCTTAATTTGAATAAGGTTTTCTAGAAAATATTTTTTTTACCAAAGGTTCGAATTCTTTTAAGGATAAAGATTTAAAATTGGGGTCAAAGGATTTTTGATCCCAATTCTCACAAAAATCTACAGTTTCTTTATAGTATTTATGTCCTTTATATTTATCTCTTTGATTTTTATTTCCACCTAAATGATGTGCATAATAATACATTTGAAATTCACCGTGTTTTTCTATAATCCAAAATGTTTTTTCACTAACATAAGGTTTAAGAACTGCTGCAGCATATTCTGAATGGTTTAATGGCGCTAACTCATCTCCAATATCGTGTAACAAAGCAGCAACAATCATTTCATTATCAGCTTTGTCATTTAAGGCTCGTGTTGCAGTTTGTAATGAATGTTCCAATCTATTTATTTTGTAGCCTTCTAAAGTTATGGTTAATCCACTCATAAATTTTATTATACGATCCGCAGTACTTTCTACGAATTTTTTTTCATGCTTGTTTAGCAAAAGATAATCTTCTCTTGTTCCATCTTTCATTTGTGTGAAACCTACTTCTTTCATAAGATTTAATTATTTGAAGCTGTACTTAATAGAGATAGTTGAGTTACTTTATCATTTCCCAGATTATCAATTGGTTTAACAGGATAATCACCAGTAAAATAGTGGTCTGTAAGTTGAGGGTAAGTGTTATTTCTTTTTTCAAATCCCATAGCTCTATACATTCCACCTATAGATAAAAATTTTAAAGTTTTTGCATTTATATATTTGCGAATTTCATCATTGCTTTTGTTAGCTGCTAAAAGTTCTTTTTTTGTAGGTGTATCTATTCCATAAAAATCAGGAAATCTTATTTCTGGAGAGGCAATTCTAACATGAACTTCTTTAGCTCCGGAGTCATAAAGCATTTTAACTATTTTGTAGCAAGTAGTACCTCTAACAAGAGAGTCATCTATAAGGACTATTTTTTTATTTTTTACAGTTGATTTATTTGCATTCAATTTCAATTTAACTCCCAGGCTTCTAATTTTTTGAGCTGGTTCAATAAAAGTTCTACCAACATAATGATTTCTTATTAGACCTAGGTCAAATTTTTTTTCTACATGCTGACTATAGCCTATTGCAGCAGCATTTCCTGAATCTGGAACTGGAACCACTAAATCTACATCTATATCAGATTCTTTAGCGAGTTCTTTTCCAAAATTTTTTCTATATTCATAAGCACACTTGCCGTTTAATATGCTGTCTGGTCTTGCAAAATAAATGTATTCAAAAACACATGGTCTTTGTTTTTTTTTAGGAAAAGGTTTAAAACTTTTTAATTCATTATTATCAATAGAAACAATTTCTCCATTTTCAACTTCTCTAACAAATTTTGCTCCAATAATGTCTAGTGCACAAGTTTCAGAAGTAAAAATATATGAGTTTTTTAATTTTCCTATAACTAAAGGTCTTATTCCAAAAGGATCTCTTACTCCGATAAGAGTATTTTGTGTTAACATAACAAGAGCATAAGCGCCCTGGATTTGAAAAAGCGCATCAATTATTTTGTCAATTTTTTTCTCTCGTTTAGATTTCGCTATTAATTGAATGATAGTTTCAGTATCAGAAGTGCTGTGAAAAATAGCTCCATCTTGAACTAACTTTTTTCTTAAAGTGATTGCATTAGTCAGATTACCATTATGTGCAACTACTATTCCGCCTGCATTAGTATCAGCAAAAAAAGGTTGAATATTTCTTAAAGTTGTTCCGCCTGTAGTACTATATCTATTATGACCAATAGCATAGTTGCCTGGTAATTTTTTTAATACCTTTTCTTTATTAAAATTATCACCAACTAATCCAAATCTTTTTTCTGAGTGATAATTTTTCCCATCGTAAGAAACAATTCCACAACCTTCTTGACCTCTATGTTGCAAGGCGTGCAGACCTAAAGCGACATGAGTTGAAGCATCTGATAGATTGCTTATCCCAAATACTCCGCATTCTTCTTTAAGTTTTGAGTTAAATATTCTCAATTTTTTCTTTAGATTCTTTATATTTTTTTTCATTTGGGAATTCTTTAATTAAGTAATTACTACCTTTTTGAACATATGAAAAGGTCCAAGATGATTTAGTATTTATTGGCCATTTACTATAATTGTAGAAGATATTGATAGTTGAAAATATACAAACGCAAATAACATAACCTCTTAAAAAACCAAAAAAGAATCCAAATATTGTATCTAATTGACCAAGTCCAGAATATTTAACTGCTTTACTTATTCCTTTGTTAATCATTAGAATAAGGAAAATAACAATAACAAAAATTCCCACTCCTAACATTATGTCTAAGATGTATTCATTATCTATAATATCTTTTACATAAGGTTTAGCTCTAGGAAACAAAATAAGTGTTATGACGTATGCCAATAACCATTTAGATGCAGCCAATAAACTTAAAACAAAACCTTTTCTATAACATTTAATTAACGATAAAATTGTTATTATTATATAAGCAAGATCAAAACCAGAGACAGAATCATAAAAATTATTTAAATTTTCTAGCATTTATTATTTTTTTTATTTTCCAAAAGGTTTACTAGATAAAATAAGAGCTGGTAAAAGAGTTAATACAGATATCATTGCCAATAACATGGCAATTCCAGTAAATATTCCAAAGTATATAGTTGGAATAAAATTAGAAAAAACTAGGATTGAAAAACCGAAAACAATAGTAATAGACGTGTTAAGTATTGCAACACCAACAGTAGAGTGGCATAATTTTATTGTTTCTTCATAATTATTAGTTTGAGAAAACTCTTCTTTAAATCGGTAAATATAATGAATACTATTATCAACTGCTATACCGATTGTAATTGCTGCTATAGTAATGGTCATCATATCAAGGGGTATTCCAAGCAATCCTATTATTCCCAATATAAAAAAAGCAGCGATAAAATTCGGAACAACTCCTATCAAAGATAGTTTTATGTTTTTAAATAATATTATAAACATTGCAAAAATCCCCATCATAACAAATCCCAATGTTAATATTTGAGATTTAAATAAACTTTGCAAAAGATTATTAAATAAGATCAAAACTCCTGCCAATTTGAATTCCTCATTTTTAATTCCTAACTTATTTTCTAGATCATATTGGATTTTATTTATTAAATCGTTTCTTCTTAAATCTTTTTCAGAATCTTTAATTCTTAAACTTATTCTCGCTTCATTATCTTTAATAGAAATATAAGGATCAACTATTTCTTTTTTTATAGCGTCCGGAATTGTGATATACAGAACTCCCATTTCTAAAGACCCTAGGGGTTTATTATTATTTAATTGAGCTGCAACTTTAAGAATTGAAGAAAAAGATAAAACCTTACCAATAAAAGGCAATTCTTCTAAATAATTATGAACTTTTTCAATTTTATCAATTTTATCTTTTGTAAACCAATATTTATTATTATCCTGTTCTCCTTCGTCATTCCAATCATCAAATTCATCATCTGTTTCACTTTTTTCTATAGAAGGAAATTTTAAAATTATTTCAAGTGGGGTAGTGCCCCCTAACTCTTCATCTATAAGTTTCATGCCTTTATAAATTTCGGTCTTTTTACTAAAGTAATTAATAAAACTATTTTCCACTTCTAATCGACTTATACCTATTATGCTTAAAATAATAATTAATCCCGTGATTACAAAAATTGTTGTTTTATTTTTTATTGAAACTTGTCCAAAAAATTTAGTAATTTTAGAATCGTTTTGTTCTTCAATTATTGTTTTTTCAGAAGATAAAAAATTTAATATTGTGGGCAACAAAGTAAAAGTTATTAAAAATGATGTAATTAAACCTAAGGACATCATCCATCCAAAATCAATAATTGGTTTAATATCACTAAAAATTAAAGATAAAAAAGCACAAATTGTAGTTAGCACAGTGTAGATTATTGGCCAAAACATTTTAGAAGTTGTCATTGAAATTATTTCAGAATTTTTTAATTCAGGATTATTTTTTTTTAATTGTAAAAAGCGTGTACTCATGTGGATATTCATTGCCATTGTTAAAATTAACATTAACGCTATAAAGTTTGATGATATGACTGTAACCTTCCAGCCTAACAATCCAAGAAGTCCCATCATAATTAAAACAGAAAAAAAGCAACTACTTATTGGGACTACAATCCATATAATTTTTCTAAACACAAACCAAAGTGTTGCAATAATAAATATTAAAACTCCTATTCCAAAAACAATAATGTCACTTTTAATAAACGACATCATATCATCAGCAATCATTGGTATTCCACCAAGGTGAATTTTTCCTACTTTATTGTAGGTTTTAATTATTTCTCTGATTTGAAGAATGTTTTCGTGATTTTTTTTCTTCAATGATTCTTTATAATTTTCAATTTCTTTTTTATTTTTTAATTTTTTTAATTTTTCATCTTTTTTAATATTAACAATGATTCCTGTTGTTTTTCCATTTTCACTTATTACAAAATTTCTAAAAACTGGACTATTTAAAATTTCATTAAAACCTCTTTCTTTATCAATTCCTTCACTTTTTAAAGTACTAAAATTTTTAAGTTTTTCAGTTAAGGTTTCGTCTGTACTACTTAATAATGGGATATCTAATAAAGTTATAACGCTATGTACCCAGTCTAAGCTTTGTATTTTATACTTTAAACTCAGAAGATTATTCATTGAACTTTCTGAAATCATAGGTTCTTTAGGAGTATAAGTTAAAACTAAAAATTCTTTTGCTCCGTACCTTTCAGTCACTTCTCGCAAATATTTTAAATCTGGATCACCTTCGATTAAAAGAGTGTCAGAAGAAGCATCAAGCTTAAAATCTTTAGAAAAGTATCCAAACCCTAGTAGCGCGATAATTAAAAATAATAAAACTGCCTTAGGTTTTTTAAGAACAGTTTTTTGATAAGCATCAGCAAACATCTATTTATTATATATTTTAAATTAGTTATTTTGACGATCTTTAAATTTAGTAAACATAGCCTCAAATTCCAGCATTATATTTCCTGTAGGGCCATGTCTCTGTTTTCCAATAAGTATTTCAGCTAAATTTGAGACTTCATTCATTTTTGCCTGCCATTCAGCATGTTCAACAGTGGCTGGTCTTGGTTCTTTTCGTTCCAAATAGTAAGCTTCTCTATACACAAACATTACTACATCAGCGTCTTGTTCAATGGATCCAGATTCTCTTAAATCTGATAATTGTGGTTTATGATTGTCTCTTTGTTCAACTTGTCTTGATAACTGTGAAAGAGCAAGAACAGGTACTGATAATTCTTTGGCTATAGCTTTTAATCCTTGTGTGATTTCAGAAATTTCTTGAACTCTTCCATCTTTATTACTTATAGAAGCCCTCATTAATTGGATATAATCTACAACAATCAAATCTAACCCATGTAATCGTTTTATTCTTCGAGCTCTATTACTTAGAGCAGCAATGCTAATAGCTGGAGTTTCATCAATAAACAAAGGAAGTTCTGAAACATTTTTTGAAACTTCAATGAATTTATCAAACTGTTCCTCAGATATTTTTCCTCTTCTTATATCATTTGATTTTATTTTAGATTGTTCAGCTAAAATTCTCGTTGATAATTGTTCGGACGACATTTCTAGAGAAAAAAAAGCAACAGATGTTTTTTTCCCCGTTTCTTGCATTTTTTGCGCTGCATTAAATGCTATGTTTGTTGCTAGCGCAGTTTTACCCATTGAAGGTCTACCAGCAATTATAATTAAATCAGACTTATGGAGTCCACCTAGTCTATCATCTAAATCTCTTAATCCAGTTGGAACACCAACAATACCTTCTTCATTTTTATATGCATTTGAAGCCATCTCTATGGTTAATTTCATAGCTTCATCAAATTTAATTAAAGCAGAACCTGATGAACCTTTTTCAGCAAGGTCAAATAATAATTTTTCAGAATTTTCTATAATATTTTGTCCACTAACATTTAAATCACTAAGCTTAGCTGTATCAATTGTATTTTCAGATATTTTAATTAATTCTCTTCTTACATACATGTCGTAAATAATTTTCGAGTATTCTATAGCTTGTCTTGAAGATGTGGAAAATTTTGTAATTTTAACTAAATATTCAGGAACATTAAGATCATCTTTTTCATTTTCAAAATAATTTTTAAGAGTAATTGGATTAGCAAGCATTCCTTTATATATAAGATTTTCGATAGCACTAAAAATTTTTTGATGCATAGGATCAAAGAAATTTTTATTAGAAATAATAGTATTTACTTCATCAAATATTTCATTAGATACTAATATTGATCCAATTACTGATTGTTCCGCTTCTATATTGTTAGGTAATTCTTTAAAATTATCTTTAACTATGCTTAAATTGGTATTCATTTTTTAATTTTATATGAAAAAAAATTAAAAAAAATAATTAAAATTTACTGGGGAAAAGAATGTATAATTATTGAGCAATCTCTGCCGGCAATACTTCTATTAAAATTTCTGATTGAATATCAGAATGTAAATCTATTTTTACTTTAAATACACCAAGTGATTTAATTTCTTTTTCTAGTTGTATTAAAGAAGGTTTAATCTCTAATTTTTCTTTTTCTAGTATTATTTTTGATATTTCTGTTGGCTTAACAGATCCATACAATTCTTTATTTTCTGTGCTAAGTTTTTTAATAGAATATTTTTTCCCATTAATTTTTTCTGCCATTCCTTTGGCTATTTTTTTTCTTTCTTGATCTTTTTTTGATAGTTCTGTTTTAATTTTTTCTACCTGCGCAATATTTTCTTTTGAAGCATATAGTCCTTTTTTATTTGCTATAAGGTAATTTCTTGCAAAACCCCTTTTAACATCAATTACTTCTCCAATTGATCCAATTTTTCTAATATTTTCTAACAATATAATTTTCATTTAAATTAAAGCTAAATTTCTTGCTCTTTTAATTGAAACAGAAAGTTCACGTTGTTTTTTTTGACTTACACTAGTGATTCTTGAAGGTAATATTTTTCCATTCTCTGATATGTATCTTTTTAATAATTTTATATTTTTATAATCAACAATCGGAGCTCCTTTCGCTGAAAGAGGACAAGATCTTTTATGTTTATATTTATTGGGCTGAAAAATACTTAATTTAGAAAAAGTACTTTGCCTTTTTTTTTTGTTATTTCCTTTTTTCTTTTTTAGCATAATTATTATTTATTATATTTTTTTTTTCAAATTCATCTTTTTTTTCGAAATAGTTCGTTTTAAGATCAAATTTTTTGACTTTAATTGTCATATATCTTAATAAATTACTGTCAATTCTTTCATTTTTTTCTAATTCTTTTATAATTTTTCCATTTCCTTTAATTTTGAAATGCACATAGTTGCCTTTTTTATTTTTTTTTATGATGTAAGATAGATTTAGAAGTCCCCAATTTTCAGTTTTAACAATATCTCCATCATTTTTTTTAACTATTTTTGTGTATTTTTCAGTTAATTGCTTTAATTGGCTAGGCGATACGTCTTGTCTAGCTACAATGGTATGTTCATATAAATTCATATTTGTTATTTATTAAAAAATGAGGATATACTATTATAATTGTTTAATTACAACAGTTAAAACCAAAATATATTTTAAAATAAACAAATGTTTTCAGTTATTTTTCCAGGTCAAGGGTCTCAAATGGTAGGTATGGGAAAGGATTTATATTTAAAATTTAAAATTGTTAAAAATTTATTTGATGAAGCAGATGAAATTTTGAATTTTCCTATATCAAAACTAATTCTTGAAGGACCAAAAGATGAATTAGATTTAACTGAAAATACACAACCTGCAATTTTTTTAGTAAGCTACTCTATATTTAAACTTATTAATAAAGAATTTAACATTGATTTAAATAAAGCAAAATTTTTTGCAGGACATTCCTTAGGAGAATATACAGCTTTGGCATCAACAGAGTGTTTGAGTTTTTCTCAAACTTTAAAAATATTAAAAAAGAGAGGTAACGCTATGCAAAGCGCAGTTCCGAAAGGCGAAGGTGGAATGTTAGCTATACTTGGTTCAGACTTAATAAAAATAGAAAAAATTATTGAAGAAAACAAAAACAAATATGAATGTTTTATAGCAAACGACAATTCTGAAGGACAATTAGTGGCTAGTGGAAAAATTAATGATATAGATAAATTTGCTTTAGATTTAAAATCCAATAATATTAAAAACATTAAATTACCAGTTAGCGCTCCTTTTCATTGCAACTTAATGAAAAAAGCTACAGAAATAATGAGCGAAGAGATTCAAAATTTAGAATTTAAAAATCCAAAAAATATTTTAATTTCAAATGTTACAGGCAAAGAAATATCAGATCCAGAATTAATAAAAAATTTTCTAATTAAACAAATTGAGAGCAGAGTACGTTGGAGAGAAAGCGTTTTATTAATGATAGAAAAAGGTACTAATAAGTTTATTGAGATTGGACCAGGCAAAGTTTTATCTGGATTAATTAAGAGAATTGACAGAAATGTAAAAATTAGTGCAATAAATACAGAAGAAGATATAAAGTTAATAAATATAAATGATTAGTTTTGAAAATAAAAAAATAATTGTAACAGGTGCAACAGGAGGCATAGGAAGTTCTATTGTAGAAAAATTTATTGAAATGAAAGCTACTGTTTTAGCAACTGGCAGAAATGTTGCTAAATTAGAAGAATTAAAAAATAAATTTAAAAATTTAAAAACTCTTAGCTTCGATACATCTAAGCATCAAGACATTGAAAAATTTATCGAAGATTCTTCTAAAGAACTTGGAGGCAATATTGATATTTTAATTAACAATGCGGGAATTAATCAAGACAACTTATCCATAAGAATGGACATAGAAGAGTGGAAAAAAGTTATAGATATAAATTTGACTTCAACTTTTTTATTTTCAAAATTTGCTATAAAAAAAATGCTTAAAAATAAATATGGAAAAATAGTAAACATAACTTCAGTAATAGGACACACAGGAAATGTCGGTCAATCAAATTACGCAGCATCAAAAGCAGCTATTATTTCAATGTCAAAAAGTTTAGCTTTAGAGTATGCAAAAAAAAATATTACAGTTAACTGCATATCCCCAGGCTATATATCAACAAATATGACTGACCAAATTAATGAAAAATGGAAGGAAATTATTAAATCAAAAATTCCAATGGATAAGTTCGGTTTACCTAAAGATGTTGCAAATACAGTAATATTTTTATCATCTGAGGAAGCAAGCTATATTACAGGACAAACTATACATGTTAATGGAGGCATGTATATGTCTTGACAAAGCTACTTTTTAATTTATTAAGAAATTATAACAAAAGGTAACAATATGTCTGATGATATTTCAAGTAAGGTTAAAAAAATAGTAGCTGATCATTTAGGAATAGATCTGGGTAAAGTAACAGATGAGTCAAGTTTCATAGATGATCTTGGTGCAGACAGTTTAGATACTGTCGAATTAGTAATGGCTTTTGAAGAAGAGTTTGGTTCAGAAATTTCCGATAGTGAAGCGGAAAAAATTCTTACCGTTGGTGATGCAATTAAATTTATTGAGAGCAAAAGCAATTAAATAAAATAAATGTCATCAAATAAAGATGGTATAATGGTGATATTATCATCTCCATCTGGCGCAGGAAAGACAACATTAAGTAAATTGTTATCAACAACTAGAAATTTTGAAATTTCTATCTCTCACACAACACGCAAACCAAGAATAAATGAA
>Ga0163108_10003179_pt1 | contig 11720 bp, 8 predicted proteins | sample Fk1155metaG_FD_109644 | JGI IMG/M metagenome (GOLD analysis project Ga0163108, IMG submission 109644) | Marine microbial communities from the Central Pacific Ocean - Fk160115 155m metaG | ecosystem: Environmental > Aquatic > Marine > Oceanic > Photic zone | place: The Central Pacific Ocean...
ATGGCACGTTGCGGCTTGTTCATTAGTACAAAACTCCTTGAGTCGGCTTGTTTCGGCAGCGTCATGCAGGCCGGTCTCTTACCCGGCTTACTTTTTAATTTTGAAGGCTTTACCTTTTGAGCTGTTCCTTGATGGGCAGGGGCGCAGGCGAATCCATACGGACTGAAAGTCTTCAGGCGTGAGAGGCTCAGTTTCGGCTCGATGCCTCAGCAGGCATTTTAGCCCTGCAGGGGATTAACTGGAAGGCAACAACGCTTGAGGCCGGGGCCTTTCATGAAAGTTCCGTCGGGCTCTGGTATAAAGGTGAAAGCTTTGGTGTCGCAGGTTCCTTTTGTCTCGATTTTAACAAGGTGTTGCTGACATGAAATGGATCTCAATGGTTGCCCTGGTTTGCCTGGTATCCTGCCTGAGGGCAGAAGCCGAGGACTTCCTGGTGGGGACCGCGCAGGCGGATATTACCGCTCCGCGTGGCTTTCGCATGAGCGGCTATTTCAGCGAACGGTTCAACACCGGTGTGAGGGATTCCCTGAAGGCAAAGGCTCTTGTTTTAAGCCAGGGCAAGGTCAAGGCCGCCCTGGTGTTCTGCGACCTGATCGGGATCGGTCCGGGCCTGTCGCGGGCGGCGCGAACCAGGATTGCCGAGAAAGCCGGGATTCCCTTCGAGAATGTTTCCATCGCCGCGACACACAGCCACACCGGGCCGCTCTATTTCGGCGCTTTGCGGGAGCATTTTCACAGGGCGGCGGTGGCCAGCAATGGCAGAGATCTGCATGAGGGCGTCGACTATTCGGCCTGGGCCGCAGAGAAGATTGCCGAGGCGGTTGTCCGGGCGGCGGGCGCTGCCGTGCCAGTTAAGGTCCGACATGGCGTCGCCAGTGAGAAGAGACTGTCGTTCAACCGGCGGTTTCACATGAAGACGGGTGGGGTGCGCTTTAATCCCGGGCAGCTGAACCCTTCAATTCTTCGCACAGCCGGCCCGATTGATCCGGATGTCGGTATTGTCGAGTTCCTGTCGAGAGGCGGGGTGCCGCGTGCTTCACTGACCGTTTTCGCCCTGCACCTCGATACAGTCGGCGGTACTGAGTATTCGGCCGACTACCCGCGGTATCTCAGCGACGAGCTCCGGGCGGTGTTCGGGAAAGAATACGTTTCCTTCTTCGGGGCAGGGGCCTGCGGCGACCTCAACCATATTGATGTCACGGTAAAAGGGCGGCGAAGTGCCGGGGAGATCGGTAAGTTGCTGGCCGAAACAGTGCGTGGCGGAATTTCAAAGCTCGGCGCAGTCAAGCAGCCTTCCCTGGCGGTGCGCAGGGCGGAGGTCGAGGTGCCCCTGCAGCGCTACAGCAAGGAGGAGGTTGAAAAAGCCCGAAAGGAAATGGAGTTGGTGGGTAGCAATAAGCTGCCATTTCTCCAGCGGGTGAAAGCCTACAAGATCATGGCTCTTCAGCTTCGAAAGGCCGACACCATCGCCCTCGAGGTCCAGGCTTTCCGGCTCAGCCCGGAGCTCGCCATCGTTACCCTGCCTGGGGAGGTATTCGTTGAGCTGGGCCTGGCGATCAAGAAGGCTTCCCCGTTCAGGAACACCCTGGTGATTGAGCTGGTAAATGACGCGCCAGGCTACATCCCCACACGCAAGGCCTTTACCGAGGGCAGCTACGAGACGGTCAACTCCAGGGTGCAGAGCGGTGGAGGGGAGGCTATGGTGGAGACAGCCATCGGCCTGCTGAAGGATCTCGCAAGGGCCAGGTAAGCTTCCACTGGTCGTGCAGGAGGGGGCTGGGGTTGCCCGCGGGCATGGGCAAGCTCCAGGTTGTGCCGGGCTTCAATGGGACCTTGCGATAGCATACAGCCTCGTTCACCAGAGCTGGCCTGGCAGGAAATATCTCCTTTTCCGCTTTCTATTTCTTTAATTTCAGAATATTCTGAAATTAAAGAAAGGAAAGAAATCATGCCCGAACTGAGTTCAGTACACAAAAAGTTCATTCTCCATTGGGGTGAGATGGGGACCCGCTGGGGAATCAGCCGGACCGTAGCGCAGATTCACGCTCTTCTCTACATTTCTCCTGAGCCGCTGAACGCGGAGGAGATCACCAACACTTTGTCGGTGGCCCGCTCCAATGTCAGTATCAGCCTCAAGGAGCTCCAGTCCTGGGGACTTGTGAAGATAAGCCACGTGATCGGTGATCGACGCGATCACTTCGAGACAATGACGGATGTCTGGGAGATGTTCCGAGTGGTTATGGATGAACGAAAACGGCGTGAGGTAGACCCCACGATTGCCATGCTAAAGGAGTGCCTGCTGGAGATGGAAGAAACCTCGGATACGGACGCGCATACCAGGGAGCGCCTGGGCTCTCTTCGGGAGTTCTTTACCACGGCCCATGACTGGTACGAGCAAACCAGCAAGCTCTCCACCGCGTCCTACCGCAAGCTGGCCGGGATGGGCGGAATGGTGCTGAGGGCTCTGAAACTTGTGTAGGTAAGTAGTCTCAACTGGTCTCACCTGAATTTTACGGAACCGGAAAGATGCCTGGGAATGGAAAGCACTGGCTGCTCTACGACGGGAACTGCCGTTTCTGCCTTGGAATGGTGAAACGCTGGCGAGGAACGCTTGAGGCCAGAGGTTTCGGTTTCGCTTCCTTGCATGAAGGCTGGGTGGCCGAGAGGCTGGGCCTGGCCGGCGCCGAGCTCTTGAGTGAAATGCGGGTGCTGAGTGGGTCCGGAAGGGTTCTCGGGGGGGTGGATGCCTTCGTCTTTCTCTGGAGTAAGGTCTGGTGGTGCTGGCCTCTCTGGTTCCTGGCGCATATTCCCGGTGTACGCTCCGCAATAGGCCTCGTTTACCGGCGGGTCGCGGCTAATCGGCATTGCCTCAAGGGAAGCTGCAGCGTTCATGCGACGTCGAAGAGGTCTGCCTCCAGCTGGGTTCTTGGTGGCTGCCTTCCACTGGCCTTGATGACGGCGCTGGCCTTCGCCAGCCGTGGCAGTCTCCCAGAAGGGTGGATGTTCATGCTTGCCCTGGCCTTCGCCCTGTTCTTCGGCTGTAAATGGCTGACCTTCTGGCGGGGCCTGGGCCGGGGAGGCGCTATCGGCGTTCGGGGCGCCCTGGGCTACCTGCTTCTCTGGCCGGGAATGGATGTCAGGCCTTTTATGGCGGATGCGCCTCGGGCTGAAGCTCCACTGGTCGGGGAGTGGTTCTCTGCGGCTTTAAAGACCACCCTGGGAGCGTCTGTTCTCTGGTGGCTGACGCCGATGGTGTCGGACCCGGTTCTTGCGGGCTGGTGCGGTCTGGCTGGCTTGATGTTGGCCCTCCACTTTGGCATTTTTCACCTGCTGGCGCTGACCTGGAGGTGCGGAGGGGTCCCGGTAGAGCCCATCATGAATTCTCCCGCGACAGCCACATCCCTGAGCCTCTTCTGGTCAGAGCGATGGAACCGCGGCTTTAATGAGCTCGTACATATTTTTCTCTTCCGGACGACCTATCGGAAGATTGGTGTTACCGGCGCCATGTTCCTTGTCTTTCTCACAAGTGGCCTGGTCCACGATCTGGTGATCTCGGTTCCGGCTCGGGCCTGCTATGGCTTGCCGACGGCGTATTTTCTCCTCCAGGGCGTTGGGGTGCTCTTTGAGCGAACGGCTATAGCTCGGAGTGTTGGCTTGAATCGAGGTATCGCAGGCTGGTTCTACATGGCCACGTTTACGCTTCCTCCAGCCGCGGCTCTTCTCTTTCCGCCGGAATTTATCAGAAACGTAATCAACCCTCTCCTGAAAGTGATGGATGTCTTATGAAAACCGCTGAGCTCCTGATTCTTATCGGCAGTCTTCTGCATTTTTTGACCCTGGTTGCGGCGCTCATGGTTCCCGGCAAGCTCAACTGGAAAGGAGAGCTTGCCAAGCTGGCGCCCTTCCTGCGGAGGATGTTCTGGGTGTATGGAGCCTTTATCTTTCTGTGCATCTACTCCCTGGGGGTGATCTCGGCCGTTAACTACAGCGAGTTGCCGGCGGGAGGCAGGCTGGCCCGATCCTTCTGCGCTTTCACCGCGGTTTTCTGGGGCCTTCGGCTCCTCACACAGCTTTTTGTTTTCGACGCGAGTGAATACCTTACCAGTTGGTTTTACAAGGCCGGCTACCATGGTCTGACGCTCGTCTTTATCTACCAGGTCGCGGTTTACGGATATTTCGCTTTCGCGCCTGGATTGAATTGAAACCGGTTCTGTCGAAAGGAGTCGATATGACAACCGCTGTCTGGATCTACCTGTCCTACACGCTCGTCAGTGTCCTCATGACGGCGTGGGTAGCCCGAACGCTTCATAAGAATGGGCGCATCTTTTTGCTGGAGGCCTTCAATGACAACGAGGAGATGGCCGATTCGGTGAATCATCTCCTGGTGGTGGGTTTTTACCTGATCAACCTTGGGTTTATTTTTCTCTTCCTGCACTATGGGACGAAGCCGGCCAATCTTGAAGAAGGAGTCGAATATATTGCCACCAAGCTTGGGGTCGTGCTGCTGGCCCTCGGTGGTATGCACTTTTTCAATATGTTCAACTTCGACAGGATGAGAAAGAAGGGCCGTCGCGCCAGCCTGAACCATCCGCCGGTCGGGGTGACTTCAGGGAGCTGAACTCACTATTCAATAAAATCGGGGAGCGTTCCCGCCTCTTTTGCGGCAGGGCCTCTTGAAAGTAACCAGGTGCAGTTAAAAATCACTTTTTCTGGAACAAATTGCCCTTGTTCGGGTCCATGACTCTGTAAGCTGAAACCCAATTCTTACGGAGACCCGAAATGTTCAGAACACTGTTGGCGGCGTTGGCTCTGGTTCTTGTCCTGGTTCCGCTCAGCCTGCGGGCCGATGGCTTCATCTATATTCCTGAATATCCTGATGTGATTCGGCCGCCAGGGGTGGGTCGCCCGGTGGTGAGGCCTCACTTTCCCTTGTCGATCACCCGGCATCGGGTTCATGCCGAGATCGCGGAGGGGCTGGTGAAAACCAGTGTCGAGGAGACCTTCTACAACTCCTCAGCGAGGCAACTCGAAGGCTTCTACATGTTTCCTCTTCCCGATGGCGCTGTCGCCAGCGGTTTTGTGATGAAAATCGGAGGGAAGGAGGTTAAGGGTGAGATTCTCGAGAAGGACAAAGCCCGGTCGATTTACGAGGGAATCGTTCGCCGGGCAAAAGACCCGGGGCTTCTCGAATACGCCGGGCAGGGCCTGGTAAGGGCCCGTGTCTTCCCTATTCCGGCCCGGGGCGAGGTGGAAGTCTCCATCGAATATGTCCAGGAGCTTACTCCCCAGGGCGGCCTGTATCTGTATCGCTATCCGCTCTCTCCGGGAAAGCACTCGATGGGCCCCTATAAGGATGTCGCCTTTGACGTCAACATCAGCTCAAGCCGTGTTCTTCGTTCGATTAATTGCATCTCCCACAAGGTTGGCGTGCACAGGGCCGGCGACAAGAAGGCAAGGGTCGTCTTCGAGACGCCTCGACTCGATTCGCAGGGAGATTTTCTCCTGATGTGGAACGTTGGCGAAGATGCCCTGGCGCCTCTCTGTCTCGCGGCGCGCGGCCATGAAGAGAAAGGCTATTTCAATATCACCCTGTCTCCGAGGGTCGATGCGAAGAAAGAAAAGACACCGAAGGATGTAGTCTTCGTGATCGACACATCCGGAAGCATGAGAGGGCACAAGATTGAGCAGGCCCGCAAGGCGCTGGTGTACTGCGTGGAGGGCCTCAATGAAGGAGACCGTTTCAATATCATTGATTTCTCGATTGAGGCCAGGAAGTTCGCTCCCGCCCTGGTGGACCTCAACAAGGACGCTCGAGCCCGTGGACTCACCTACGCCAGGTCGCTTGAGTCCGGCAGCGGCACCAACCTCGAGGAAGGCCTGCGTTTCGCGCTGGCTGACCTCAAGACGCCAGGGAGGCTGCAGATGGTGGTCGTGCTGACAGATGGGATGCCGACGATCGGCGTGACCGATCCCGGGAAGATCCTCGCCAGCATCAAGCAGGCCAATACCGGCAAGCGCAGGGTGTTCGTCTTCGGGGTAGGCCAGAGCCTGAACGCGAAGCTCCTCGATCGGATCGCGGGTGAGACCCGCGGAACCACCGAGTACATTCGCGACAGGGAAAATATCGAGCTGCGCCTCTCTGCCTTCTACGACAAGATCGACTCACCCGTACTTACCAACCTTCGCATCAAGTTCCCCGAGGGGGGCGTCACCGATGTCTTCCCTCGCGATCTCCCGGACCTCTTTCATGGTGTGCAGTTGAGCCTGTTCGGCCGGTACCAGCCAGGCCAGGTTGGCGGCGGGAATAAGAATCGAACCGTTCTGTTGAGCGGAAAATACCTCGGTGAGGAAAGAACCTTTGAGTACAGTTTTGATTTTTCAGGCGAGGCAGGCCCGGGAAAGGACCAGCTCTCGAGGCTGTGGGCGTCGCGGAAGATCGGCTACCTGCTAGAGCAGATTCGGCTGAATGGCGGGGCCGGGGAATTAAAGACCGAGGTGATTCGTCTCAGCAAGCTTCACGGGATCATTACGCCCTACACCTCCTACCTCATCGTTGAGGAAGGGGCCCTGGTTGAAAATACTCCTGGGCCCGGGGCTCCGCATCCCCTGGGCACTCCAAGGGTTCGGGATGCATTTGGAGGCGGCGCCGGGGCCGGAGGCAGGAGAAAGGAAGCCAGGAGCCGCGCGGCCGAAGCTTTTGATAAGGATCGCGGAGCTGGGGCCGTTGAGGCCAGCAGGGCGATAGAGGCTTTGAAGAAATCTGATCTTGGGGGGAGCTCCGGGAAAAAAGCCGGGGAGGGCCAGGGTGGAAGAGAGCTGATCACGCGAGTGGGCCCCTTCACTTTCTACCTGCAGGGAGAGCGCTGGGTTGACTCCCGGCTGACCGTGAAGAAGAGCGCGATGGAGCCGCTCAAGCTCGCCTGGCTTTCGAAGGAATATTTTGAATTCCTCAAGGCCCATCCTCGTGCCGGCAGGATCCTGGCTCTTGGTTCCGAGATCACCTTCATCTGGAACGCCAGGGTGGTCAGGGTAGCTTCAAAGTAGCCTCTTTTAAGGTATTCGGTCGGTAGTTTCCGGCCTCAGCCTCGAGTGTGTCTTTCTGCGGAAAGATCGCTTGAGGCTGTTTTTTTAAACAACTAAGTCCTGTGTGAGCGATTCTTGCTTGGGACCAATTGGGACCTTACGATGGGAGGCTGGTTGAAATCCATAACATAGAAAAGGTGTCACAAATGAAAAAGGCAACGCTCTGCTTTGTCGGAGTTTTCCTGGTTGCGCTGCTGTCCTTGCCGGGATCCGCGGGCGCCGGCGAGCCGGCTGGAACTACAGTCAACGGTGATGTGAATTGCAGCGGCCAATTGGACCTGGCGGATGCGATTTTCTCGCTCAACTACCTGTTTCTCGGGGGAGAGGAGCCTTGTCCCTTCGCAGAGCCTGCAGGAGGAGGTCCGGAGGTCGCCGAGCTCGAGGCGGAACTGGCCGGGTGTAACGAGGCGCTTGCAAGCCGTGAAGCCGAATTGGCCGCGCGCGATGACGAAATCGCCGCCTTGCGAGCGGAGCTGACCCAGGCCCAGGTGGATCTTTCGGGCGCGCTGAGAGATCTCATCTCAACTCAACGCACGTTGCTGGCAGCGGAGGCGAGAATTCTCGAATTGGAGGCGGCCGAGGGACCCTGCGGGGAGCAGGTAGATGAACTGACAGCCGACCTTGAGGTCTGCAGGGGAGATCTCGAGGCCAGCGGAGTGGAGCTGGAGGAGTCCCGCCAGGAGACCGAGGCGGCTCGCCTCGAGACGGAGGCCGCTCGAGAAGAAACGGAGGCCGCCCTGGCCGATAGGGACAGCCTCGCTGAGCAGCTCGATGAATGCCGGAACCCGCGCATTGACTTCACCACCGTGGCGCTCTCTGTGGAGAAAGATCCCGGAGTGTCGGTTCTTACCGACAAGCTGGATCTGTTGAGGAGAATCAGCCCGACTGCTCCGGATGCGGTGCTTGCCCAGCAGGAGATGGTCACCTTTCAGCTTGGGACCGTGTCAGAAGAGGCTGGGGGTGGAGAGCGGGCCCTTGTTTATGACACCTTGTCGAGGGCTCTCTGTTCGATCGACCTCTGCTCTGGCGAAGGCTGCGACGAAGAGGGCAGGGTCAAGCTTCATTACACCGGGGACGGTCTTGCGGAAGAGCTCGCCGAGGTTGATATTTTTGAGCCATTTCCCGCTCTGAACGAGACAGTTCCTGCTGTTAAGATTCGCGTCTCGCGCGGACCAGGGCAGCAGCGGGATGACTGGACGCTCGTTTTCGAGCCGCGTTCACGCAGCATCGTCGCCTTCAGGGCGCTTGATGGGTACAGGCCTGTACGGGACAAGACCTGGCCGGATGATGATAATTTCGGGCGAGGCAACGGGCTGCAGATGAGCGTGGTTATCAGCGGAGCCGAGATCCGCTCGCAGCTTGGTACCAACAGCCCGCCCTCTGTAACAAGGATTGTCGACCTCGGCAACGGGCAGGTGCTGCTCTTCTTCGACGACAACGTTCTCGCAGATGTGCATCTTCTCGAACTGGAGACCTTCCCTGCCGAGGTCAATCCTGACCTTGCAGATGTCGTCGACAGGCCGGTGTGGCAATTGGCCGGAAATTTTCTGCTTTTTGGGGCTGACGACAGTCCTTATTTGAGCGCGGCGGCTGTGCGGGATGTGGTCCAGTCGGATGAGGTCGACATCGATGGCTTTCAGCCTTTCGTCAACCCAGCCGATGGCAGCGCGCTTGTCTACGAGAGCGTGAGTGGACAGTTTCTCCGGATCTCAACCCTTGGCTTTGAGGAGGCCGAAGTGGCTGGGAAATCCGAGGGGCAGGGGGACGCAGTGATCGAGATTGACAGCGCGAGCTTATCCAAGATCACTGGCCTCGCTGATGGAGCGCCTGAATTCAGCGATTCGGTCGCGCGGGGTAACGACACGGAAATCATGCTGGTGGAGGAGAGATCCAATACGGTTATTGCCTACGATTTCTCAGGCCGGGCAGATGGAGCAGGTCTCACTAGGCTCTTCGGGTCGGAGGCCCTTGCGGAGTCCCGTCTCGACCCTGCGGCTGGTTGTGATCCCCAGGAGCCGGAAGAGCCTGTAGAACCTGAGGACCCCGAAGATCCCGAGGATCCCGAAGATCCAGGGGAGCCCGGGGTGGAGGGGGACGGCATGGGCCAGGGGGGGCTGGTCGAAATGGAAGACCCTGTTCTCGAGCTTTCTCTTGGAGACACTCTCGGCGGCAGGCTGGTCTATGATCGCGGCCGGGGTGAGCTGGTTTCACTGGATTACGCCACCGGCCGGGTCGTGCTGGTCGCCCGCGGCGCAGACCTCGCGGCTGTGACCGGAGGCGAGACAGTTGACCTTGTTTCCATCAGGAACGCGGCAGATGGAGGGGATGATTTCCAGGTCGTCAGGGCCTGGGATAGCGCCTCATCTTCGCTGATCGAATTGGACATCGAGAGCATTGAAGCTGAGCTGTGCCAGTAGTCGGCGTTTCAGTTTCCGTTTTTACGGCAGGACCGGTTTCAGCCTGGTGCCGGGTTTTTTCTTTGAGTGTGGGTACTGGGCATCTGCATCCTGGAGAGCGGCGGCCATCGACTTGAGCATCCTGTGGAGTTCTTTTTTGTCGGTGGCGGCGAGGTTCTTCGATTCCGTCCTGTCGATCGCAAGATTGAAGAGCTCGTGGCGGGTCTCAGGTGGCCGGTTGTAGTGGTAGACCAGCTTCCAGTCGCCCTGGTGCCAGGCCGTGTAGTAGCTGCTTCGATGACCGTGGGGGAAGTGCATGAGGAAGGTGAATTCGTTCGTTCGCTTTCCTCCTGAAAGTGCGCCGGCAAAGTCGCTTCCGTCTATTTTTCCATCGTGGCTGACGCCGGCCAGCTTGAGGATCGTCGGGAACAGGTCGCAGATGCTGCCCTTGGCGGTTGAGAGCATCCCGGCAGGAATCGCCAGCGATTTCTGGAGTGGGTTGTCTTTGTTCGGCCTGGCCCATGCCGCGATAAACGGAACGCGCATTCCTCCCTCGTAATGCGTGCCTTTTTTTCCTCTGAGCGGAGCGGCGCAGGCGATGGCATGTGTCTTTCCCAGGGGAGCATCGGTTCCGTTGTCGCCCAGGAAGAAGACCAGGGTGTCTTCGGCCACTCCAAGCTTTTCGACATGGTCCAGCATGTCGTTGAGCGACTTGTCAATTCCTTCAATCATGGTAGCGAAGGCTTTGCCATTCTTGCTGACGTCTTTGTCTGTGTAATTCGCCGCGAAGCGGGGGTCCGGGTTGAAGGGAGCGTGGACCGCGTAGTGAGACATGTAGGCGAAGAAGGGTTTCTTCTGTTCTACCGAGCGCTTGATCTCGGCGTTGATTTCGATTGTCAGGGCCTCGGTGAGGTAGATGTCCTTGCCGTGGTATTTCTCAAGACCAAAGACGGCCCTGCTTTTGTTCTTTCCACGGGTGAAGTTCGATTTGCCGTAGTAGCTGCCAGGCTGGCCAATAGCTCTCCCTCCGATGTTGACGTCAAATCCAAAATTCTCGGGCAACTCTCCATAGGAAGCGTTTGGGCCGAAGTGGGCCTTGCCGGCATGGATCGTTCGGTAGCCAGCCTTCTTGAGAAGCCCGGCAAGGGTTTTATGCTTCGGAGTGATACCCTTCCACTGCCAGTCCTTTGGCCCCTGCGCCCCGGCGTTGTTTCCCTCGGGTCGAATCCACTGCGTGGTTCGATGGCGCGCGGAGGATTGGCCCGTCATGATGGACACTCGAGTTGGCGAGCAGACACTGTTGGCGTAGAAGTGGCGCATCCGGATTCCGAGTCCGCTGAGTCTTTCCATGCCGGGAGTGCGAAAGAGGTTGTTGAGGGGATGGCGTTCGGGTTTGCCTTCCTTGTCGGCAAGGAAGGGGACAGAGGTGTCCATGACTCCCATGTCATCTACAAGGAAGAGGATGATATTGGGCTTCGTGGCTCCCGGGAGGTTGGCCAGGGTGAAAAGGGCCGCGAAGAAGAGGAGTGTTTTTTTCATGGAAAGCTCCGGTGGTGGGTTTGACAACGAGTATGAGTCAAACAGTGTAGCTGAAGGTTTTGGCTGGGCCAACAACGGTAAAGGTGGTCAGGTTAGCTGCCGGTAGGCTGTCATCTTGCAGATGAGGCGTGCCGCGGTAAATTCGTTGACTCTGGAGTCTGCCATGGGCGCGGTCTCTGTGATGTCCGCGCCCAGAAGAAGCTTGCCGGGGGAGGGCCGAAGCACGGCCCGGAGATAGTTCATGGCCTGCCACCATCGGAGTCCTCCCGGCTCGGGGGTCCCCGTTCCCGGAGACAGGTAAATCTCGAGGCAGTCAACGTCAATTGTCAGATAGACCTTCCCGCTAAGGTTTCCAAGCCGGTCAAGGAGGCGGGGCTCGGAGGTTCCTGTTTCGCCAAGATCTTTGGCGAAATAGGGATCCCATTGGTCATGAGCCTCGCCATGGTCGAACTCCTCTTTGGAGAGAGAGCGGATGCCAATGGCCAGGACGCTCGCGCCCCGTTCAAGGAGCCTGCGCATGACGCAGGCGTGTGAGCTCTCTGAGCCTTCATAGCTTTTTCGGAGGTCGGCGTGGGCGTCGAATTGTACAACGGTGACGTCTGAGAGATCGTCGTCGCCGCGAGCCGCTCGCGTGAGGGGGGCCGTGACGCTGTGCTCGCCCCCGACTCCGACCACAAAGCCTCGTTGCCCATGGGCGACGAG
>Ga0163108_10003181_pt1 | contig 11707 bp, 6 predicted proteins | sample Fk1155metaG_FD_109644 | JGI IMG/M metagenome (GOLD analysis project Ga0163108, IMG submission 109644) | Marine microbial communities from the Central Pacific Ocean - Fk160115 155m metaG | ecosystem: Environmental > Aquatic > Marine > Oceanic > Photic zone | place: The Central Pacific Ocean...
GATCTTCGGTGTCTCCCTTTGGTCGACCAGCGTTTCTGTCGCCCTGCAGCTCGGCCCGTCCGGGGCCTCGCTTTCGGGCCGGGTAAAATCCTAAAGGGCCCGTCCGGGGCCCTTTGCACTCGCAGTGCTCGCGCCGGATTTGACCTTCGAGTCCAACCGGCGCCTGAAATGGCGCCCCCGGTTGGACTCGAACCAACGACCCTCGGCTTAGAAGGCCGATGCTCTATCCAGCTGAGCTACGGGAGCGTGAAATGCCCATAACCGCAACCTTCTGCTTCCGAAACGATTCCACTTGGGATAGCCAATAGTGGAGGCCAAAATTTTTCGCGCTGGGCTACCTGCTGGGGGTGGGGTCGTCATGAATTATCAAACGATCGGTTCAAAATTTCGTGCGGCGCGGAAACGTCTGGGTTTGAGTCAGTTCGCTGTGGCCAAAGAAATGGGCTGCAGCCGGGCACAGGTCGACAACATTGAGGTTGCGCGGCAACGGGCGCCGCTCCATCGTCTCGAAGACTTCGCACGGGTGGTTGGGTTGCGCTTGTTTGTGCAGCTGGCACCGCGATCGGAAAAGCCGATTACCGTTCGCACCACAGGCGATGCGCTGGAACTCATGGATGGACTGAATGAATTGTCCGAAGACGATGCCCGATTGGTGGCAAAACTGGTGCAGATTTTGCCCGATTTGCCGGACTCAATTCGGGCCACGTTGAGCGGTATCATCACGCTTTGGAGCGATCGGTATACCGGCAAAGAGAATGGAGACGCGGAAACGGCTTGATGTGAAGCAAGTTTTCTTTGATCGCCAAAGCATAAACCTGTTTGCGGGTAGATAGTTTTATCCGCTACAGTGCGATGCAGGTGGGGACTTTAATTAGGCGTTGAATGGAGTATTCCGTTGATTTTACGGAAAGGTAGTCGGATGAATGCACGTGGTTCCCGCTGGATGGCGGTGGGCTTGGCCTTTGCCTTTGGCTGCCAGGACAATGCGCTTACCAAGTTCAACAATGACCCCACGGCCAGCATTCGAAACCCCGCCGACGGGGGGCTTGTTGCCCGCGGTGAAGCGTTTGTCGCCACCGGTTCTGCCGACGATGATGACCACGCAACCACGGATTTGGTCGCTTCTTGGTATATCGATGGGGCACTCGTTTGTGAAGCCTTGTTGGACGGAGAAGGCGAGACCGCCTGTGAGATGGTTGTCGATACCGCCGAAGCAACCCTGACCTTGGAGGTCACGGATCCGATGGGTGCGACGGGCCAATCTCAGGTCGAGGTGGGCTCTGTCGACAACAACATTCCCACGATTCTCGTCGAATCACCCTTGCCCAGCCGCACCTATTACCGCGATCAGAAGGTGCCTTTTCTTGGCAGTGTTGCGGATGCTGAAGATGAAGCTGGCGACCTGATTGTCGACATCGTGAGCGATTTGGATGGGGCTTGGGATGTGACCGTCCATGAAGACGGGACGCTGACCGGCTCGCGTTTTCTCTCGGAGGCAGAGCACGTCATCACGGTGACGGCCACCGATACGCTCGGTGGGTCTGCCAGTGAAATGCTGACCATTACGGTGGGTGGGCCGAACACGCCGCCCACGTGTGAGATCACTTCTCCCGAAACCGGTACAGCATTCGATGCCATTGAGACGGTCCTGCTGGAAGGTATGGTTGGGGATGCCGATGTGGGCATCGACGAACTGACGGTCACCTGGGTGAGCAGCTTGGATGGCGTGTTGGGCGAAGCCTCTCCGGATCCGAGTGGTCGCACGATACTGCCCATCGATACATTGAGAAAGGACACCCACGTCATCACCCTTCAGGTTCAAGACGATGTGGGGGACCGGTGTACGGACTTCATCACGTTGACGGTGGGCGAGCCACCCGAAGTTGTCATTGAAGCCCCTGTAGAGGGCGATGTGTATGGATATGGCTTGCCCATGACCATTCGCGCAACCGTGACGGATGGAGAGGACAGCCCAAGTTCCATCACCACGCTCTGGGAAACACCCGATGATGGTGTCTTTGCGGCCAACACGCCCGATGGAACAGGGGTGGTGGAGTTTGTACAAGACGACCTCTTGCCGGGCCCCAAGACCATGACCGTTACGGCCAGGGATGCGGGTGGTCTGTTTTCGACTGAAATGGTGTCCTTCATCGTCAATGAACTGCCGAGTGCGCCCGGTGTTCAATTGACCAAGGACGCAGACGAGGATTGCATGGGCATGCCCATGTTCACCAACGAAGACCTGGTCGCATGTATTACCGAGGAAAGCGTGGACCCGGATGGAGACATCGTCTCCTATACCTACAGTTGGTACAGGGATATGGAACCTGTGGAAGGGTTGACCGAGAACCGGGTTCCGGCGGCCGAAACCATGCGGGGCCAAACGTGGCAGGTCGTGGTGACGCCAACGGATTCGCTCAGCGATGGACTGACGGGCCAGAGTACGGTCGTCATTCAAAACAGCGCGCCGTCCGTCGAGGACATCTCCGTCACACCGTCCGATGCAGGCACACTGGATGAAGTTTTTTGCACCCTGGGCCTGACCGTTGATTTCGACGGTGATGAGGTCAGCTATGGGTACAGCTGGACGGTCAATGATTTGACGACGTCCACCACGGAGGCTTCGCTCGATCCAAGCTTCTTCGTCAAAGGGGATGCGGTTGTTTGCTCAGCCACCCCATCAGACGACACGGCGGTCGGAATGAAGACTTCTTCCGCTGTACTCACCATCGGCAATACGCCACCGTTGATTGAGAGTGTAGAGGTGGGTCCTGAGTTCGTTTCAACGGGCGATACGCTGACTTGTTCCTACACGGGTTTCCATGACCCAGATGACGCGGATGTGACCGAAAGTGCAAGTTATCGCTGGCTGATCAACGGCGTTTTGGATGAGACGGCAACCACTGCGGCCTATTCTGGAGAATTCCAGGGTGGGGACATGATTGCTTGCGAGGTCACCCCATCGGATGGTGAAGACCCCCCAGGCACCGGGGTTCTGGGTGTCATTGTGGTCGACAACTCATCGCCCAGTATATCGGCCGTTAGCATTGCTCCTTCTGCACCCACGGCGGCTGAAACCCTGACCTGTGTGTGGTCCGGGTTTACCGATTCCGATGGCGATCCGGATGTGTCGGAAGTGGTCTGGTCGGTGAATGGTGAGGACGTTGGCAGTGGCACCGAACTCTCGGGCGCCTTTAGTGGTGGTGACTCTGTGATGTGCACGGTCATCCCCTACGATGGCGCAGCCTATGGCACGCCTGTTGCCACATCGGTTGTTGTGGACAACTCCATTCCTTCGGCATTGAGCGCATTGATTGTGCCGGAAGCGCCGACGGTCACGAGCACACTGAATTGTTCGGCCGTCGAGTACGAAGATTTGGATCCCGGTGACATCAACGAGTCCTTGTTCCGGTGGCGTGTGAACGGTGTTCTCGCGAGCATGGAGACATCATTGGGTGCATTTTCTCCGGACGTAGGAGAGGGCGACGTGGGCGCGGGTGCGGTCTGTTCACTGGACGATGGCTCAGGGGCCCCTGGCATCAAGGACTGTGAACTGAACTGCGTCAATGCAACCTTGTTGGGAGATGGGGCATGTCAGGATGGAACCGATGGCCCTGCCAACCTAAACTGCGGCAACTTTTACTATGACCAAGCGGACTGTTTGACCTTTGTCGGTGGAGACACCGTGGAGTGTACCCTCACACCGTACGATGGTGAGGAAGCGGGTACACCGGTGATTTCGACTGTGTCGATCGTCAATACACCCCCTGTGATTTCGCTGGCTTCGGTTGGTCCCGTGGACTCAACCCTTTCCGATGTGGATGTGACGGCGACGGACCCGATTCTGTGCAATTGGTCCGAACCCTTTGATGCCGACGGATCAGTGGTGGCTGTCACCATTGAGTGGACCATCGATGATGTGGTGGTGGGAACGGGCGCAGAATTGTCCGATGGCTATGGCGCTGGAGACGAGGTTGTGTGCTCTGTATACGGGCATGATGGAACCGATCAGGGGGAGCCTGCTTCCGACTCGATCATCATCAAGAACACGGTTCCGACCATTGATTCGGCATACATTACCCCCGACCCTGGCTATGCAGCCAGCACCCTCACGTGTGCTTGGGATGGGTACGAAGACCTTGATGAGGATACCGATGTGTCCATTCCAAGTTGGGCCATCAATGGCCTGTTCGCGGGTGTAGGCCCCGAACTGGAAGGCGGGTACGTTGGCGGTGACATTGTGTCGTGTACGGTGATCCCGTCCGATGGTCGTGGTGCGGGTGAAGCCTCTTTTGCTTCCATCACCATATCGAACTCTGCACCCACTGTTGATTTGGTCACAGTTACGCCCGCGGATGCGGTCGTGGGTTCGGATTTGACCTGTTCCTATAGTGGCTATGCTGATCCCGATGGCGATTCGGATGCTTCCACATACGAGTGGTTTGTCGGAACGGACTCTATTGGTACGGGCCCAACGGTCAATACCGGTTTTGTCGGCATGGAGACGGTCCGCTGCGAGGTCACACCAAGCGATGGTGTGGACTCCAATGACCCGGTTACCGGAACGCTTGAGATTCTCAACACCGTTCCGGCGGTGACAGATGTACACATGGATCCCGCCGCCCCGAAGACAGGGGATACCGTGACTTGCTCATGGTCCGGGTACTCGGATGCGGATGGCCATGGGGATGAATCCACCGCCCGCTGGACGGTCAATGGCAATCCTTCGGGTGCCCTCAGTGTGGTGACGGGTGGCTTTACCGCCGGTGATGAACTGACCTGTATTGTTACGCCCGCCGACGCTTATGGTGAAGGAGAAGAGGTTTCGCACACTGTGGTCGTACAGAACAGTGCGCCTGTGATCTCGTCCGCCAACATTCACCCCATGTCTCCTCGGGCAACCAACCCGCTGACCTGTACCTGGTCGGGGTATCTCGATCGCGAGGGCCAACCCGACGCCTCTACGGTGGAGTGGTTCATCAATGGCGATTCGGTCGGCACAGGGACTGGCCTAAGTTCCGGCTATGTGCACGGTGATTTGGTGGAGTGTACGGTGACACCCTTTGATGGTGAAGATGAGGGCATACCGATTACCGGATCGCGGACGATCTACAACACATCCCCCATGATCAGTGGCTTGGTGGTGGCGCCGTCGCCGGCCTACCGAACGCAAGATATGACCTGTACATGGGACACCTTCACCGATCCGGATGGCGAGCCAGATCTTTCGGAAGCCAAATGGCGCTTGAATGGTGTGGAGATACTCACGGGCACAAACTTCCCTGCGGGAGCAGCAGAAGAGGGAGACGACGCGCGGTGCGAGGTGTCGGCCTTTGATGGGACATCTGTGGGCAATACCCTGTCCAGAACCGTCACCATTTCACCGTCAATTCCCACCATTGGTGAGGTTTCGATTGTACCCGATCCGGCCTTTGTAGACAGCACACTCATGTGTACCTGGGACGGCTTCTTTGATGCCGATGGTGACCCCGACTTCACCTTTGTAAGCTGGTCGATCGAGGGGATTCCAGCCGGCTCAGATCTGGAACTGGAAGGTGGGTACTTTCCGGGGGATGAAGTCACATGTGATGTGACGCCCTTTGATGGCATGCATGTGGGCAGCGTACAGTCTGTCAGTGTTGTGATTTCCAACGCGCCGCCGTTTGTTCATGACGTCACGATGAATCCAGACGAACTGTTCGAGGGCGATACTGCGAATTGCGCACCTGGGTACACCACCGATGCGGATGGTACGACCACCTTCGAATATCGGTACAAATGGTTTGTCGACGATGCTGAAGTGCCTGGCCAAACCACCTCGGAACTGACTTCAGATTATTTCGCCAAAGACCAGAAAGTACATTGTGCTGTGAATGCCGACGATGGCATGGACCAGGGCCCCTACAGTCCATCGAATGACGCCTATGTTCTGAACAGCATTCCCTCGATTACATCGGTCACATTGGGTCCAGTCGGCGCCCGAACGAACGATGTGGTAACGGCAACCGTGATCACAACGGACCCCGATGGGGATGTGGTGAGCGCTCAGTACAGTTGGTACGTGAATGATGTGCTTGTGGCCGCATTGCCCACCCTCAATGGTGCCGTATATTTTGATAAAAACGATGTTGTGAAGGTCGAGGTGACCCCATTTGATGGCGAAGATGACGGTCCCATGGTCACCTCCGCGCCCATCACCATTGAGAACACACCACCGGCACCGCCCACGTCGGAAGTAACGCCCATCGACCCATTGACGGGTGCAGACAATATTCTCTGTTCTCTGATCGGTTTGGCCTCCGATGAAGACGATGATTCGTTGACGTATTCCATCGAATGGACCCGTGATGATACGCCCCATGGATTGACTTCGACCACGACCATGGATGGCGATGGCGTGGATGCTGTTTTCCTCCGGTCCTATGAGAATTGGACCTGCCACTTGTATGCCCACGATGGCGATGAATTCGGTTTGGCAGGAATGGATACAGTCAATGTGCAGCCCATCTTTTTGGGTTGGGGCGGCGTCGACGTCAATTTGGCGGACGCTGATCTGTTTATCGACGGAGAAGACACAAAGGACTACTCCGGTCGAATGGTGGCTTGGGCTGGAGATACCGACAATGATGGCCGCTCGGACATCTTGGTGGGTGCACCCGACAACGATGACGCGGCTTCTGGAGCCGGTAAGGTCTACTTGGTTCAAGCGGCAGACGTTGAAGGCGTGTCGTCGGTTCCACTCAATGACCTGACGATAGCTTGGACCGGGTCGTCTGAATCGGCCAACCTTGGCGGCTATGTGCAGAGCAAGGCGATGACGGGTTTGGGCGACATCGATGGAGATGGAAAGTCGGACTTTATGGTGGGTGAGCCATTGTACGAGAACCCGACGAGTGGTTCACCCGATGGCCGCGCTTACCTGGTTCTCTCATCATCGATTGTGCCATCCAGTCCGACGGCCATTCCGTCGATTGAGACGGCCGACTACATCTTTGAGGGTCCGAGCTACGGTCAGTTGGGTCATGCGATGACACCCATAGGAGATCTAAACGAGATGGGGGCGCCAGATTTCCTTATCGGTGCGTCCAATGCCGAAGGTGGAAAGGGCGTTGCCTATCTGTTTTATGGCGAGAGCTTGGGCTCCTCTTCGACCATCATCACGGATACCGACTACAACGTGAAATTCACCGCGGAGGCACCGGGTGACAACCTGGGACTTCGCGTTGCGTCAGCGGGCGATATGAATGCCGACGGTCTGCCGGATCTCGTCATCTCCGCGCCCAACAATGACGTGGGTTCTTCGACGAAATCGGGGCGTGCGTATCTGTTCCTTGGTGACGGCATCACAGGGCCGGCCCATGCTGTTGGTTCCGATGCAGACCACCTTCTGAACGGTCAGGGCTCGAATGATCAAGCTGGCTTCGCCATGGATGGGGTCGGAGACGTAGACAAGGATGGCTACGATGATTTTGCCATCAGTGCCAAGGGTCGGGATGATTATGGTTCGAACTCGGGCTCGGTTTATGTGATCAACGGTGGAGCACTGCCCATTTTCCGTACCATCAACTTGGGTGATGCCTGGGTGAGCATTGGTGGAGAGAGTTCCGGTGACCGTGCTGGACACGATGTCGAAGGTGGTGGTGACCTGGATGGCGATGGCCGTGGCGACATTTTGGTGAGTGCCTACGCAAATGACTCGGGGGGCTCCAATGCGGGCCGGACCTACGCCATTATGGGCATTAGTATGCCTGTTGATGGTGGCAGCATGACGCTCGATTTTTCCGACTATACCTTCACCGGTGAGTCGCTGGCCGACGCGAGTGGGTACAGCATTGCGGGCGGTGGTGATTGGGATGGCGACGGATTGAGTGACTTCTTGATTGGTGCCTATCTACATGACATCCCAGGCTCAGAGACCACCGTTTCCGATCCTGGACGGACCTACCTGTTCTTGTCCCCATCCATTTATCACTGAGCATCATGGCATTCGTGTACGAAACGACCGTCCGGTTTGGACAGGTAGATCCTGCGAAGGTGGTCTATTTTGCGCGTGTGTACGAGATGGCCCACGAAGCATTTGAGGAATTGATGGGTGCCGCTGGTTTTCCGGTCGGCCCATTGTTCGAGAAGAGCGAGTGGGGCATGCCCTTGGTTCATACGGAAGCGACGTATCGACGGCCGTGGCGTTTGGGAGAGAACATTCGGATAGAAGGGACCATTTCGGAAATCACGGAACGCAGCGTTGAATTTGAATATGCGTTCAAGGACGAAGCAGAACACGTCCGCACCCGCGTGAAGATGCGGCATGCGTTTGTTTCATTGGATACGTTTCAAGCGCGCTCAGCGCCCAAGGATTTCATCACCGCCATGCATGGCTTGGGCTTGATCGCGTAGGGCACTCCGGTCGACCTTTCCCATTTCATTTCTGGGTATGGCGGTCAGCAGGTGAATCTCCGCGGGTTGTTCATGTCGATGAAGTGTCTCGGCGAGTCCATTTTTGAGTTCGTGGACTTGTCCGCCCACAACAAAGGCGACTGGCCTCTCTCCCCATTCCGCATCCGGTCGCCCAACCACCACCGCTTCCTGAACCTCGGATTGTGCAAGGAGTACGTTCTCGATTCGCCGGGGGTCAATGTTTTCTCCACCAGAGATAATCAGTGATTCACCGCGCCCGAAGACGATGACGCGACCCTCAGCGTCGAGGGTGCCCCGATCCCCCGTGACGAGTAGTCCACCCGGTGCGATGGGCCCTTTCACCGTGAGAAGGCCCTCATGTTCCCTGATCGTGATGCCATCGAGCGGCTTTCCTACATCGGGGGCATCGCGCAGATCCCCTGGTGTACGGGTGGCAATTTGAGATGCGGTTTCGGTCATGCCCCAAGTCAACGCGACGGGCGCCTGGATGTCGCGGCATCGATTCAGCAGACTTGGAGGGCAGGGGGCCCCACCCAGCAAAATCACACGAAGTGAGGGAGGGAAAGGCTGGTCCTCTCGTGCATCCAAAATCCGCTTCAACATCGTTGGAACGAGAGACACAAGTTGGATGTTGTCCTCATCGATGGCGCGGGACACCCGGTGGGGATCAAAGTTCGGATGGAGGACGGTGGTGGCACCCAGTCGTGCCGTTCTAAACAGGATGGAGAGCCCAGCAATGTGGTGAAGCGGAAGACAGCACAGCCATCGGTCATCGCCGGAAACCCCCAGTCGGCTGGCGGAGGCCTCTGCGCTGAACTCAATCTGCTGCTCGTTCAGATCGACGCGCTTTGGCTTTCCAGTGGTGCCTGTTGTGGTCAGCCGCAAGTAAATGGGCTGCGCCCGATCAATCCTTGCTCCGCCGTCGTCTGTTTCATTCCGCAATTCTTCGAGTGTATGCAAGTGTTCCGCGGTTGCCTCGGAAGAGTGGGGCATGGGCACAGCCTCGAGGCGGGTCAACGCGTGCACGCGCCAGACAGTCTCCGGGTTGGCGGGGGCCGGGAACAGGAAGACGCTGCCCTTCGATATGCCATCTGCACGCAGCCGATTCATTTCTTCTACGATTGCGGCCTCACAATCTTGGGCAGCCCAAAAGCCTTCTGGTGTTTCTAGCTGCATCCAATGCCCACCGTTATGCCGAGGCCGGATGCCTTGGGAGAATCGAGATGGCCGCCACTCATTTCCGGTGTCTGTCCAATGTCCTCACGCAGCCAAGATGCGGTGTTGAGGCCACACGCTTCCAGCCTTTTGGTCGGGGCAGCGGCGGCCAAATGAATGGCCATCATGCGTCCGACGGCACCATCGATGGTGGTGGTCACCCAAATACCCAAGTGGGCTTCCGAAGCTGTTCTCATCATCTCCATGGCGCGCATGGGGGTTCCGATCAACATGGGTTTGACCACAATGGCATCGGCGGCTTTCAACGCAATGATCTGTTCCAGATCGAGGGGGCTGCGTACAGACTCGTCGAGGGCAATTTGGATGCCTCTTCCCCGCAGGCGGGCCATGGCCTCAAGGTTGTTGCCGCCGACAGGCTCCTCCATGCTGTGAACACCCAGCGGTGCCATGCGGTGAATGGCTTCGGCGGCCTGTTCTTCGGTCCACGCTCCATTGGCATCGACACGAATCGAGACCTCGGGCGCCAAGGAATCTCGTATTCGTTGGACTCGGGCGACATCGCTATCGATGGACTCGAACCCCACCTTAATTTTGACCACCTGTGTGCCGCGTCGGGTGGATTGAACCAGCCGTTCGTCATCGGTGTACAGGTGAGAAATGGGAATTGTTGGATGTGCTTCCTGGTTGAGCAAGATCGAAATCGGTTTGTTGGTCGATTTCCCCATGCCGTCGAGAATGGCGGTCGCGACCGCATGCTGGCCTGCTGCCGTTTGGCAGTGCTCTTCCACCCAAGGTCCGACCTCCTCGATCTTGCTCGGGAGGTCCTCGGTGTTGGTTTGCAGTTTCAACAGTTCCTCATGGACCTCGTCCAGCGTCTCTCTGCTGAGTCCGGGGAGTGGCGATGCTTCACCCCACCCTTCATGCTCTCCAATCTTCACGGACACCAGGATTCCTTTCCGTACGGAGAAGGCACCGAGTGATGACTGAAATGGTTGTCTCAATGGCAGGGAGAATGAGTGAAGCTGCATCACAGGACAGCCCCTATACACATCAAGAATCCGAAGACGAGTTCCACCTTGGCCGCCCCGGCCAGATGCTCATTGAGTGCAGGACCATCCTTGCGATGGATGGCAATGATTTCTCGGATTGCGAGGGGCAGAGCCAGAAAGCTGAGCAGCCAGGACAAGGGCGCAATGCCGAGCATGACGGCCACACCGACCACCACAAAGGCTCCGGCCACGCAGAACACGTACTCAAAGCGTGCCACTCGTGCGCCAAAGCGAACAGCGAGCGTCCGTTTGTTGGCGAGGGCATCTGTTTCTCGGTCCCGCAGGTTGTTGACCACGAGAATGGCGGTGGCCAGCAAACCAATCACTGTTCCGGCGATCCACGCTTCTGGCGGCACCGATAAGATCTGAACAAAGCAGGTTCCGGTCACGGCAACGATGCCAAAGAAAATGAAGACAAAGAGGTCACCAAGGCCAACGTATGCCAAGGGCAGGGGACCCCCTGTGTAGGCCACAGCACAAATCAGGCTCGATATGCCGATGGCTGCGATGGGCCACCCACCGATGGAGATCAGGTACAAACCCACCAAGAACGCGAGGACCAGCGTGAAACCGGTTGCTGTGGCCATGGCCCGAGGGCTGATCCATCCCTGTTGGACGGCACGAGCGGGACCAATCCGTTGCTCGTTGTCCGCCCCTTTTTTGTGGTCAAAATAGTCGTTGGCCAGATTGGTTGCGATTTGGATCAACACGCTGCCGACGATGCAGGCCAAGGCAGCGTTGAAGTGAAAGCCGCCATGCATCTCAGCGATGGCGGTTCCGACCAACACGGGAACAATACCCGCTGCCAGCGTTTTTGGGCGTGCGGCCAGCCACCAAGCCTGCAGCAGTCCCGGATGACTCACAACTGCTCCTCGATCAGGTTGACCAGTTCGCGGAAACAATCCACATGCTCTTGTGTGCTTGAAGCCCGGTCTATGGGCAGGTGAATCACATGGAGTCCAGGTTGGCTTGTGCGTGTGGTCAATGCGGTTTTGAATGCTTCTATGGTGTCGACTTCATCGACATCGATGCCAAAACCTCGGCAGATTTGGGGGATGTTTTGACCA
>Ga0163108_10003182_pt1 | contig 11706 bp, 10 predicted proteins | sample Fk1155metaG_FD_109644 | JGI IMG/M metagenome (GOLD analysis project Ga0163108, IMG submission 109644) | Marine microbial communities from the Central Pacific Ocean - Fk160115 155m metaG | ecosystem: Environmental > Aquatic > Marine > Oceanic > Photic zone | place: The Central Pacific Ocean...
TGCGGACTCAGTTGCTCATAAAATTATTTGTTGCAATTTATCCGATATATCCTCCATGGGGGCTGTGCCCTATTGTTTCAGTCTTTCACTTGGATTACCAAAAAAAATTAACAAAAAATGGCTGCATTCTTTTTCTTCAAAAATTTTAAAACTTCAAAAAAAATATAAATTTTTTCTTTTAGGTGGTGATATTGCTCAAACTAAACATATCGTCATATCTGCAACTTTTTTTGGAAAATTAAATAATAGAAGAATTATTAGAAGAGATGGTGCTAAAATTAATAATGATATTTGGCTTACAGGAAACTTAGGAAATTCGTTTGCAGGATTAATGTTTAAAAAAAATATAATAAAAGCAAATCAATCAATTAAAAAATTTTTTATTAAAAAATATCTTTATCCTAATCCCTGCATGATCGGTAATAAACTAGGACTCATTGCTACTTCAGCTATTGATATTTCTGATGGCTTTTATGGAGACTTGGATAAGCTCTTGCTCCATAAAAATCTTGGCGCAAACATTGATGTGGAATCGATTCCCATCTTGCCTAAATTAAAAAATCTTATCCGTTTACATAAAATAAAAATAAATAAGTTACTGTCTTCTGGCGACGATTATGAAATTTTATTCACATCTAATCCCAAAAAAAGAAATTTTATAAATGCTTTATCAAAAAAAAATAAAATAAATATGACAAAAGTAGGAACTATTATTAATAAAAAGGGAATTTATACTGATGGAAAAATACTCAGTTTAAACAAAAGATCTTTTCAATATAATTTTTAAATTATTAAGATAATAGCTTGCAATTAAGAATAAATTCTTCTTGTGTTTTTGATTCAATTTTTACTTACATTAATATTATGAATATTTTTTACTTAGATATATAATGATAAACACAAACTATGGAGAAAATATGGACGCAGTCAAAAGACCCTGCAAAAAAACTTCCGAGCGCCCCGAGGGTGATGTCAACCTCTCACCTAGGCGACACGCGTGGACTAGGGAGTATATCGATGAAAGCACCGCTCAGATGCTCGCAGAAGACGAGCGTTACTTCCTGCATCAATCCCTGTCAACACCTTGTCTGAATGTAATCCGCGAGAGTAAAGGCATTTATTTGCAGGATATGCAAGGCCGGCAAATTATGGATTTCCACGGTAACAGTGTACATCAGGTGGGTTATGGGAATACGCGAGTTATCGAGGCGATAAAAAAGCAGCTTGACGAGATTCCATTTTGCCCGCGGCGTTACACCAATCAGGTAGCAATAGATCTTGCTCGACGTCTTGTAGAACTAGCCCCCGGCAATCTCAATAAATTACTTTTTACGCCAGGTGGAACAAGTGCCATCGGTATGGCATTAAAACTCGCTCGCTACGCAACCAGTCGACATAAAACTATCTCGATGTGGGGTAGCTTTCACGGTGCATCACTTGACGCAATTTCTATTGGCGGTGATAGTATGTTTCGAAAAGATGCAGGACCGCTGTTGCCCGGTACCGAACACATACCTCCGCCTACGCGTGGTAAGTGTCATTTTAATTGCGTTGATAACGAACACACAGGTTGTATCAATTACCTCGACTACATACTTGAAAGGGAGGGTGATATTGCAGCAATCATTGCGGAACCGATGCGCTGGACCACAGCAGAATTGCCGCCTCACAATTACTGGAGACGGGTGAGAGAAATTTGTGATCGTCGCGGCGTACTCTTAATATTTGATGAAATTCCTTCGTCGATGGGACGAACTGGAAAAATGTTTGTTTGCGAGCATTTCGATGTAGTGCCCGATATGCTAGTGATTGGCAAAGGACTTGGTGGCGGTGTATTTCCAATGGCGGCGTTGATCGCACGTGAAGAATTAGACATTGTCGGTGATCGCGCCTTAGGTCATTACACCCACGAAAAAAGTTCAGTTGGATGTGCAGCGGCGTTAGCGACAATCGACTGTTTATACGAGGACGGTCTAATTGAAAACGCGATTACACTCGGTAAACACGCAATGCAGAGACTCTTGGAAATGCAATCACGTTTGCCACTGATTCACGAAGTGCGCAGTCTCGGTTTGTACATGGGTATCGAATTACGTTGCGATGGTAAACCTGCCTGTGATGAAGCAGATAGAGTTTTGTACCACTCGCTGTCACGTGGATTAAGTTACAAAGTTGGTGGAGGTTGTGTGCTAACACTGTGCCCACCGATGATGATTACATCTGATGAACTGGATAAGGCACTGGATATAATTGAAGAGGGGATCACATCTGTTTCGTGAAAGAACTAATTTGGATAAACCCGTATATTTTCCATTGGAAAATAAATATTCATTTTTTTATTCAATGCCAAATTAATTATTTGAGCTTTAGAGTTTGGTAAATCTGCAATAATTAAGTCTTTAGTTACACTACTAGCTTGAAGATAAATTCGATGAAAAGAGCCAAGAAATTCTATTTCTTTAATTATTGTCTCTAAAACATTGTTATCTGATTTTTCAACATTTAATTGAATATCTTCGGGTCTAATAGCAAGTTGTATGGATTGATTATTTTGAAAGTCTTGAGTATCACAATCAATGTTAACGCTAATACACTGTGCTTTATTGTTCTTAACAATGGTTGCTGGAATAAAATTCATAACACCAATAAAATCAGCTATAAACGGGGAATTAGCTTTCTTATATATTTCAGTTGGAGTTCCAACTTGAATTATTTCACCATCTTTCATCACAAAAATTCTATCCGCCATTGTTTGTGCTTCTTCTTGATCATGTGTTACCATAATAGTTGTGACACCAAGTTTTCGTTGGAGATTTTTAATTTGTTTTCTTAAAAAAACACGCACTTTTGCATCAAGAGCGGATAATGGTTCATCAAGTAAAAGTAATCCTGGTGATGTTGCAAGGGCTCTTGCTAAAGCAACTCGTTGTTGTTCTCCTCCGGATAGTTGACTTGGATATTTTTTGACGTGCTCTTTTAAACTAACTAAATTAAGTAACTCATCCACTCTTTTGTTAATATCATCCTTGTTCCATTTATTGTTTGCTAATCCATAGGCTATATTTGAAAAAACAGACAAATTTGGAAACAGTGCATAGGATTGAAAAACTATACCAAAATCACGACTTGATGGCGGTAGGTTTGATATATCAATTTTTTTTTGGATTACAGACCCACTTGACTGTATTTCTAATCCAGCAATACATCGTAACAATGTTGTTTTACCACAACCTGAGGGACCTAGAAAACAAACAAATTCTCCTTCTTGAATATTAATTGAAATATTCCGAATTGCTTCAAAACTACCAAATGACTTTGAGAGGTCATTAGTTACTAAATAAGATTCTTCTTTTTCTAACATACAATAACCTACTATTATCTACAAAATAAATAAATAAGAAATGCAAATATTACCATTTTTTTATTAATAATTAATAACGGGGAGTTGTAAAGTTCACCGTTTTTTTTCTCATTATTATTTATTGCCTTAAAGAAGACTCAACATAATGTTGAAAATACTCAATTGGCGGAGTTATTTTATTAAGTTCTTTTGCTAAATCATCAAATTTACGCAATTCCACTGCTTCTTTCATCAAAGGTTGATTTATAAAATTTTCTGCCCCTTCTTTTGTAAAAGGACCTCCTTGAGCTATAAGACTAATTTTTGATGCTTCTGAAAGCAAGTTATAGTAACTTTTATCAGCAAAGGCTAAATAGCGTTTCGAATTAACATGGGCTCTAATTGGCAGTGTTATTTTTTTATCAAAGTATTGAGAAAGATAATCAGCGCCTAGATTTTCATGTTTTCCATCAATCCCTTCAAGTATAGGATCTTTTCCGTCATATAAAAGATGTCCGATATCATGCAGTAGAGCAGCTGTAATTATTTCTTTTGCATGGTTGCTTTGTTCAGTTAGTTCGGCGCATTGTAATGCATGTTCTAGTTGAGTCACATTTTCGTTGCCGTACTGTAAATTAGATCCTTTTGTTTTAAATAAATCAAAAATAATTGATATAATTTCTTTGCTCACAAACCTAACATAACCTATACAAAAAATATTACAAAAAATTTATTATTAAAATGAGCGAATCAAATATTTTTTTTTTAATTTTATTAGCTGCCATATTTCATGCTGGTTGGAATTTAATAATTAAATCTTTCACTAATTCACTAAGTGCCATGGGTATTAAGACATTACTTCAAAGTATTATTTTTATTCCATTTGTTTTCTTCGTTCCTTTGCCAACAGGAATCACTTGGTTTTTTATAATTGTATCAATTGTAATACATAATTATTATTTTATAACTCTGGGCATATCTTACAATAAGGGGGACTTGTCCTACGTGTATCCAATTTCAAGAGGGTGCTCCCCGATATTTATAACAATTTTTTCATTATTACTTCTACAAGACAAAGTCTCTTTAGCAGGATGGATAGGAATTCTTATAGCATGTTTTGGATTAATATTATTAACATTCAACGACATTAAAAATAAAATTAATTTAGATGTACTAAAACTAGCTCTGATTATTTCTTTTACAATTTGTTTATACACACTATGTGATGCTGCGGGCGTTCGAAGTGTAAATAATAGTTTTTCATATATTGTTTGGCTATTTGCCTTGGATGGATGGTTAATCTTTTTCTATGTTTATTATAAAAATAAAAATGATTTATTGAACATTCATTTAAAAGGATTTGGCTTAATTATTTTAGCTTCAATAATGTCCTTTAGTGGCTATAGTATAATTATATGGTCAATGAATTATGTTGAGGTTGGTTATGTATCTTCCATTCGAGAAGCAAGTATTATTATTGCAACTCTATTTGGCTTTGTTTTTTTAAAAGAAAGATTTAGCCTTAAACGTGCCGTTTCAGCAGTAATATTCTTTCTAGGAATTTCAGTCATTTATTTAGCTTAATAATATTCCAATAAAAGCTTAACAATAAAGTAAAATGATGCTTAATATGTACTGACTTTAATTATAGGGAGGAAACAGATGAGTAGAATACATCGAGTTATACTAAATTTAATGGTTGGCTTCGTTACTTTAATTGCTTTTTGCTCAACTTCATTTGCTAAAACTGATTTGCTTGTTTACACAGCAGTTGAAGCTGATGAGTTAGCAATGTTTAAAGAAGAATTTGAATCTGACTATCCAGATGTTAATATTAAATGGGTAAGGGATTCAACAGGAATCGTAACTGCTAAACTACTAGCCGAAAAAGATAATCCGCAAGCGGACATTGTTTGGGGTTTAGCAGCAACCAGTCTTGTGCTTTTAGCAAACGAGGGCTATTTTCAGGGATATACTCCTAAAGGCGTAGAAGAGCTTGATCCACTTTATGTTGATCCGCTAAATGACCCTCCGCTGTGGGTTGGTCAAAGGGCATGGATAGCAGCCGTGTCTTTCAATACAGTTGAGGCTGAAAAGCATAATCTGCCAATGCCTGCTAGCTGGATGGATTTAACTGATCCGGTCTATGCTGGACATTTAGTTATGCCTAATCCAAATTCATCTGGTACAGGATTTTTAGATGTATCCAGTTGGATACAAATATGGGGTGAAGAAAAAGCTTGGGAATTCATGTATGCATTGCATGAAAATATTGCACGGTATACTCATTCAGGATCAAAGCCTTGTAAGCTTGCTGGAGCGGGAGAAACTCCGATTGGAATATGTTATGCTCACAGAAGTGCTAAGCTTAAAAACAAAGGAGCTCCACTTGAAACTATTACACCATCAGAAGGTATAGGTTGGGAAGTGGAAGCGTTCGGCATTGTGTCTAATACAAAGAATCTTGATGCGGCAAAAAAATTGGCTGATTGGTCAGTAACACGTAAGGCTAATGTAATTTACAATGAAGGTTATGCTGTTGTTGCTATGCCAGGAGTTGCAAAACCCGTGGAAAATTTTCCGGCAGACATTGTTGAGAAAATGATTGTGAATGATTTTGCTTGGGCTGCTGCTAATAGAATGAGATTACTTGCGGAATGGCAAAAAAGATACGATTCTAAATCAGATCCTAAGTAGGATTATTGTAGAAAAAAACTAAAGCCGGCTATAAAACTAATGAGCCGGCTTTTAACATATAGGTGTTTTTCCTACTTTATCTTAAGTCCAATTTATTTTATTATTAATAATGACCAATACAAAACTTATGACCAAAAGCCATTCTGGGCATAAAATAAAACAAAAAATTAGTCGCGATGATTTGCAGATGCGTTTATTCATGGGTGTCATTGCCCTTTATCTTCTGGTAGCTGTTGCTTTTCCTCTTTATGCCATTTTATCAAAAAGTCTTGACAATCGAGAAGGAGCTTTTGTCGGTCTAGAAAACTATATTTATTATTTTTCAACGCCCGCACTATTTATTTCCATATACAATAGTCTTTTCGTTGCTATTTTTACGACCGTTGTTACCGTTTCCCTTGCATTTACATTTGCGTTTGCCCTAACAAGAAGTTGTATGGTTGGTAAGGGAATTTTCAAAACAATTGCTATGATACCTATTTTAATCCCATCACTTCTTGCGGGCATTGCTCTAGTTTATCTCTTCGGCAATCAAGGTATCATTAAATCAGCATTATTTGGACACTCTATATATGGTCCAATTGGAATCATTATTGCAGAAACCTTTTACACTTTTCCTCATGCGCTGTTAATTATTATGACTGCTTTTTCTATTGCGGATGCCCGTATGTATGAAGCCGCAATATCCTTGCGAGCTAGTCCTTTAAAGATTTTTTTTAGTGTAACCTTGCCTGGTATTCGCTATGGGTTGATTAGTGCTGCGTTTGTTGTATTTACTCTGGTGATTACTGATTTCGGTATTCCAAAGGTGATTGGAGGACAATTCAATGTCCTCGCTGTAGATGTTTTTAAACAAGTTGTTGGACAACAAAATTTTCAAATGGGTGCTGTTGTCAGTGTTGTTTTGCTTATTCCTGCTATGTTTGCATTTGCAGTTGATCGTTTTGTTCAAAAAAAACAAATTACACTATTATCATCAAGAGCTGTTGTTTTTGAACCTAAAAAAAATATAAGATTTGATTCATTGATGCTCTTATTTTGTATTCTAGTATCAATCTTTATAATTACCATTCTGGGCATGTGCCAATTTGCTTCGCTTATAAAATTTTGGCCGTATGATATGTCTTTTAGTTTTAATCACTATCAGTTTTTGATTAGTTGGAGGGGAATAGAATCATATTTTAATTCTATACGATTGGGACTTTATACAGCATTTTTTGGCACTATCATTATTTTTTGTGGCGCGTATCTAGTAGAAAAAGGCAGAGGCATGATAATGGGCAGGAACATATTTCACTTTTTAGCAATGATGCCAATGGCAATTCCGGGCATGACTTTGGGACTTGCCTATATTTTTTTCTTTAATAATCCCATGAACCCATTGCACTTTATTTATGGCTCAATGGCTATTCTGGTAATTTGTACTATCGTTCACTTTTATACCGTTTCCCATTTAACCGCGGTAACCGCCTTAAAACAAATAGATAAAGAATTTGAATCGGTCTCTGCTTCTCTCAAGCAGCCATTTTATCGGACTTTTTTTCGTATAACGACACCAATTTGTCTCCCAGCAATTTGTGAAATTAGTATTTATCTTTTTGTTAACGCAATGACAACTGTATCAGCAGTTGTTTTTTTATATAGTGCTGATACATATTTGGCATCTGTAACTATTTTAAACTTGGATGAAGCTGGTGAAGTAGCCGCGGCCGCGGCTTTGGGAATGATGATTTTTTACACTAATGCATCTGTTAGAATTGTCTATACTATTTTAACTAAAAAAATATTTTTTAAAACGCAAGCTTGGCGCAAAAAATAAATTAAATAATTAGAAAAAATTTTATGACAACAATTCAGTCGTTTTGGTTCGAAGATGCATTAAAAAAAGAACAAAATATTAAGATTAATAAACTAAATAAAAATCTTCATACTGATATTTGTATTGTTGGGGGAGGTTACACCGGGCTATGGACTGCGATAAAAATAAAAGAAAAAAATCCCTCAACTAACTTAGTTATAATTGAAAAAAATTTATGTGGTAGTGGTGCGTCAGGCAGAAATGGAGGTTGCATGATTCCTCAGTCCACAAAGTTTCTTGATATGAAAAAAATAGTTGGAGTTGAGGATGCTAAAAGAATGGTTAGAGCAAGTGAAGATGCAGTATATAATATCAGAGATTTTTGCATACAAAATAATATTGATGCTAAGATTAGAATAGATGGGGTAATCTATACTGCGACAAATAAATCTCACGAAGGTTCTTTTGAAAATCTTATTGAGGAACTTAAAGAAAATAAAATAAATAATTGGGAAAGATTATCAAAAGAAAAGACACAAGAACTAACTGGTTCAAAAAGAAATATTGATGGATACTATTCTGCTATCGGGGGCAGTTTACAGCCAGCTTTATTGATACGGGGATTAAAAAAAATAGCAGAAAAAAAAGGTATAAAAATTTTTGAACATACTTGTATGTTATCTTACCAAGAAAATAAAAATATAATTGTTAAAACTAAAAATGGATCTGTTGAATGTAAAAAACTAATTGTTGCCATAAATGCGTGGACGCCATCGTTTTTTCCTTTTTTATCAAGAAGTATAATTCTTGTTTCATCCGATATGATTATAAGTGAACCAATAAAAGAAAAACTAGAAAATATAAGACTAACTAATGGATTAGTTGTCTTAGATTCTAACTTATTTACTCATTATTGCCGTACTACTACTGACGATAGAATAATATTCGGGAAAGGGGGGAATGCCTTCTCATTTAATAATAAAGTTATTCCTTCCTTTGATGGACCAAGTACAATTCAAACTTTTTTAAAAAAATCACTTGTTAGTTTCTTTCCTTCTTTAAAAAATGTAAAAATAACCAAATCATGGAATGGTGCGTCTGAAAGAACAAAAACGGGATTTCCTTTTTTTGGATATCATCCAAAAAATTCAAATATTTTATATGGGTTTGGATATTCTGGTAATGGAGTTCTAACTTGTTACGTTGGGGGAGAGATTCTAAGTGGCATGGTTCTAAATGAGAAAAATGGCTGGACTCAAAGTAACTTTTGCAAAGGTCCTTTAAAATTATTTCCACCAGAACCATTCAGGTGGGTTGGTGCTATCATAATTAGAAATGCTGTTAGACGAAAGGAAAAGGCTGAACAATTAGAAATAACACCATGGTGGATAGATAGACAGCTTGCTAAACTAGCAACTTCAATAGGGAGAGTAGATGGACAAAAAAACTAAAAATTTAATTCTATCTATACCTATATGGGAAAGTACAATTGAGATAAAAAAAATTGATGGAGGAATTACTAATCAAAATTTTTTGATAAAAGATAATCTAAAAAAGTTTGTTGTACGATTAGGAGAGGATATTCCTGAACATTTGGTTTCTAGATCAAACGAAATCATAGCAAGTAAAGCAGCGTCTGAAACAAATATTAGTCCTAAGGTTATTTATAATTCTAAAGGTATTTTAGTATTACAATATATAGAAAGCATTACTTTATCAGCAAAGAATGTAAGAAATAAAATAAATGTAATTATTCCATTAATAAAAAAAATTCATTTAGAAATGCCAAAAAAAATTATTGGCCAATCACTAATTTTTTGGGTATTTCATGTAATTCGTAATTATGAAAATTTTTTAAGAAGTAATAAAAGTTCCTATATAAAACTTCTTCCAGATTTATTACATAAATCTGAGCTCTTAGAAAAAAATTCCTCTCCTCATGAAATTGTTTTCGGACATAATGATCTGTTGCCAGCAAATTTTTTAGATGATGGCTTGCGTCTTTGGATTATTGATTGGGAGTACGCTGGATTTAATACCCCTCTTTTTGATCTTGGAGGTTTAGCTTCAAACAATAATTTTTCTCTAAAAGAGGAAGCATATCTTTTAGAAAATTATTTTGAAAAAAAAGTGGATGATGAAACTTGGCAAAAATATAATGCACTTAAATGCTCATCGCTTCTTAGAGAAGCAATGTGGAGTATGGTATCTGAATTAACTTCAAAAATTGATTTTAACTATAAAAATTATACTCAAGAAAATTTGTCAAAATTCAATCAAAGCTATAAAGAATTCAATATTTAATATATCAGTGTTTAAAGCGTACAAATATTGTTATGGATAAAAAACTTTTAACTCCTGGTCCATTAACAACATCTATTAAAACAAAAAAGGCAATGTTGCGTGATTGGGGTTCAAGAGATGAAGAGTTTATTGATCTAAATCATTCTATTAGAAAATCTTTGGTTAAATTAATAGATGGAGAAGATGAATTTGAATGTGTTCCTGTTCAAGGTAGCGGGACATTTGCCGTTGAATCAATGATTGGTTCACTAACTTCAAATAATTCTAAAATTCTTATTTTAATTAATGGCGCATATGGACAAAGGATGAAAAAGATTTGTTTATATCTTAATAGAAATCTGATTGAATATGAAATACCTGAAGATGAGATTCATGACTTAAATAAAATTGAAAAAATAATTGATGAAAATAATGACTTAACACATGTGCTTGTTGTATATTGTGAGACAACTTCAGGTATTCTAAATCCTATAAAAAATATTGCAGATTTAGTTGCTAAGAAAAATAAATCTTTGTTCATTGATGCAATGAGTGCATTTGGTGCTCTTTCTCTTAGTTGTAAAGATATTCAATTTGATGCTGTAGCTGCATCTTCTAATAAATGTTTAGAAGGTGTCCCGGGAGTTGGTTTTATTTTGGTAAAAACATCTACTATGGAAAAAGCGAAGGGAAATAGTCATTCTTTAAGCTTAGATTTATTTGATCAATGGCAAGCAATGAAAAAAAACGCTCAATGGCGTTTTACACCTCCAACACATGTCTTAGCTGCTTTTTATCAAGCATTAAAAGAACATGAAAAAGAAGGTGGGATCAATGGACGCTTCATTCGCTACTCAGAAAATTGTAAAATTATATGTGAGGGCATGAAAGAAATGGGATTTACTCAATTGCTTCCTAAAGAACTTCAAGCACCCATAATAATTACATTCATGCAACCTAAAAATGCAAATTTTAAATTTAAAGAATTTTACAATGCTTTAAGCAACAAAGGTTTTTTAATTTATCCTGGAAAATTAACAGTTGCAGAAACATTCAGAGTGGGATGTATTGGTAATTTAAATTCAAAAGATATGTATGATGCGCTTAAAGCTATTAAAGATACTATTAAAGAATTAAATATAAAATTAACTTAATAGATGTCTTCTAACAATAAAATTGAAGTACCTTTAATTAAGACAACTAATGAAAATCTAAAAGGGTGTGGTTATATGGTAGACAAAATATTGTATGAACAATTTTAGAAATCGTGCTCTTAAAGCCTTTACGGGTGGTATTTCTAATGGTGAATACGGGCTGGAAGCAGAAGATATTCTTGTCATCGTGCGTGGTAAGGGTTGTAAATTATGGGATACTTCGGGAAGAGAATTCATTGATTTTTCCATGGCCTGGGGTTCATGCTTAGTCGGCCATAGCCGACCAGAAGTGGTTGAAGCAGTAAGCAAGCAGGCATCCATTGGTTCTAACTTCGCTCACCTTAATAATCACGCTCTAGAACTTGCCGAGGAGATTCAGTCGATTAGCCCAGCGGCTGAAAAATTGAGATTCTGTGCTTCGGGCACGGAAGCAA
>Ga0163108_10003184_pt1 | contig 11706 bp, 13 predicted proteins | sample Fk1155metaG_FD_109644 | JGI IMG/M metagenome (GOLD analysis project Ga0163108, IMG submission 109644) | Marine microbial communities from the Central Pacific Ocean - Fk160115 155m metaG | ecosystem: Environmental > Aquatic > Marine > Oceanic > Photic zone | place: The Central Pacific Ocean...
ACGACAACATTGTCCGACTGGTTCGATGATGACGACGATCTGTCCGACGGGAAGGCCCGACTGGCGGGTGGCGCTGCGGCGCTATCTTCTTTTTCTGGCCGCCGCGAACCTTCTGTGGGAATTCGCGCATCTGCCGCTTTATACCATCTGGCTGACCGCAAAGCCCCCGGAACTGGTCTTTGCGGTGCTGCATTGCACCGGCGGCGACGTGCTGATCGCGCTCAGCGCGATCGTGCTGGCGCTTTTGCTGTTTGGCAATTCGGAATGGCCAAGGCTGGGTGCCGGACGCGTTCTTCTTGCCGTTCTGGCCTTCGGGATCGGCTACACCATCTTCAGCGAATGGCTGAACATCGTGGTCCGGCAGGCCTGGGCCTATCGCGACCTGATGCCGGTCATTCCGGTAATCGATACCGGTCTCAGTCCGTTCATGCAGTGGCTGGTCGTGCCGCTGGCCGCCTATGCCTACGCCACCGGCTGGCGACCATGGCGCCGCAAGAAAAGAGAGCCCGTACATGCCTGACCTTTCCCTGATCGGCCTGACCATCGTGCTGCTGGCGGGCGTGATTTCCTTTGCCTCGCCCTGCGTGTTGCCGTTGGTGCCGGGCTATGTCTCCTACATTGCCGGACGAACCGTCGGCGGCGCGGCGCGGCCCAGCCGTGGTCAATCCATCTGGCTCAGTCTGTTTTTCGTGCTGGGCTTCTCGACGATCTTCATGATCCTTGGCGCCTCGGCCACGGCTTTGGGCCAGTCGCTTCTGCGCTGGCGCTACGAGTTGAACATCATTGGCGGCGGCATCGTCGTCCTGTTCGGATTGTTCATGCTGGGCGCAGCGCGGATCCAGACGATGCAGCGGGATTTTCGCTTTCAGCTTGATCTGCCGGGCGGGCAGCCGGTGGCGTCCTATGTGCTCGGGCTTGCCTTCGGCTTCGGCTGGACCCCTTGCATCGGCCCGATCCTGGGCGCGATCCTGACCGCCAGCGCCGCCAGTGCCACGGTCGGGCAGGGGGTGGCGCTGCTGGGCGTGTATTCCATCGGGCTGGGCGTGCCGTTCCTGATCGTGGCCGCCTTCACAGACGGCCTTGCCGGCCGCCTGCGCGGCGCCCGCCGGCTTGGGCGCCGCCTGCATCAAATCGCGGGCGTGGTGATGATCGTGATGGGCGTTGCGATGATGACCGGCCAGCTGAGCGCGCTGTCCTACTGGATGCTGGATGCGTTTCCCGTGTTGGGCAGGATCGGCTGAGGCCGCGGAACCGGTATCACCGCGAAGCTCCGGCCTCGGGACGCGTCAGGAAATTTCTGCCGCGGCCCTTGAACCTCAAGCTACTGGAGATCCCATCTTGGGGAGACGAAAAGCGAAGGGGCGGCCGTGCCCCTGATCGGAACAGGAGGATCGACGGATGGTGGCTGACGTGAATGATGCCGGGCGCGGCCCGCAAGGGGGAGGCGGCAAGATGCGCTGCCCGGTCTGTGACGTGCCGCTGAGCATGGCCGACAGGCAGGGTGTCGAGATCGATTTCTGCCCCGATTGCCGGGGCGTCTGGCTGGACCGGGGCGAACTCGACAAGATCATCGAGCGCAGTGCGGCGGACGTGGCGCCACAGCGCGCGCCCGAACCGGCCGAACCGCGCGGCTATGCGGAAGAACGCGGCTATGGCGGCGGCTATGGCAAGCACGGTGGCGGGCACCATGGCAGCGGCTATGGCAAGCATGGCCGCCGCCGCAAATCCTGGCTCAGCGAAATCTTCGACTGAGACCGGCATGGGAGCGGGACATGATCACGGTGGCGGACAGGGCGGCGGAACCTCTGCCAGCCGCCACAAGGGCAGCCTTCGCTGGGCGCTGGCGCTGACCGGAACATTCCTCGTCGTCGAGGTGGTGGGCGGGCTGTGGACCGGCAGCCTGGCACTTCTGGCGGATGCCGCGCATATGGCGACCGACGTGGGCGGGCTGTTCATGGCCCTGGTCGCGGTGCGTTTTGCCGAACGGCCGGCGACGCCGCGGATGACCTTCGGCTATGTCCGCACCGAGGTGCTGTCGGCGCTGGTCAACGCCGTGGTGCTGCTGATCGTCACCGTTTTCGTGCTGCGCGAGGCCTGGGCGCGGCTTTTCGCGCCGCCCGAAATCCTCGGCGGCCCGATGCTGGCGGTGGCTGTGGCGGGGCTGATCGTCAACCTGATCTCGATGAAGATGCTTCATGCCGGGTCGCAGGAAAGCCTGAACCTCAAGGGCGCCTATTTCGAGGTGCTGGCCGACATGCTGGGTTCGGTCGGGGTGATCCTGGCCGCGCTGGTTGTGATGCTGACCGGCTGGACCATCGCCGATCCGATCATCGGCGCCGCCATCGGGCTGTTCATCGTGCCGCGCACCTGGATCTTGCTGAAAGGCGCGCTCAACATCCTGATGGAGGGAACGCCCGCCCATGTCGATACCGAGTTGCTGCGCCGGCGGCTGGCGGAAATTCCGGCCGTGACCGGGGTGCACGACCTGCATGTCTGGACCCTGACCTCGGGCCTCGACGCGATGAGTTGTCATCTGGTCGTGGTCGACCCGGCCCGCGGCAGCGATGTGCTTGCCGCGGCCCGCAAGGCGATGAAAGAGGACTTCGCCATCACCCACACCACGATCCAGGTCGAGGACGCCGAGGCGGCCGAGACCGAGGATCCGAGCCATATGTGAGGACAGAGGCAGCATGGGAAACCATCTCTTTCGATCCGGGAAACACGGGCGCCGCGGGGACCGATATCGCGATGCCGGCAGGGGCGGCCACGGCGACGACCGCAGCGGCTTCGGCGACATCGCCCCGGCGCGCGGCCCGCGCATCGCTGGCGCGGTCCTTCTGGGCGGGCTGATCGTCTGGAGCGTTCTCGCGCTTGGCCTCTGGGCGCTGGTCGATCCGGTCCTGGCCTGGGCCGCGGGCATGACCGGCTCCGCCACCGATCTTGCGTCGGTTTCGCGCGCTGGTTCGGCCTTGGCCGCGAGGCTTCGGCGTTGCGCGACGCGGCGAATGTCGATGGGCTGGTCGGCTGGGCGATAGGCCCGGTCCATGTCCTGGCCAAGGCTGGCCTGATCCTCATCTGGCTCGCCGGGGCGGCCGCGCTGGTCGTGCTGCCGGCGATCCTGCGTCGCCGATCCCGCTGGTGACATGCACTGAACGACGCTGATCCCCGCCGCCGATTGCGGCCCCGCGCGCGCGCCCGTCCGGCGTTTTTCGACCAGGCTGTCAGCCGACCGACAGGATGAAGATACCCGTGCCGAGGATCAGTCCGAATATCGTCAGCACCCCGAGGCCCAGAAGCAGACCCAGACGGTTGTTTGCCGCCGTCGCCGCGCGGGCCGGTCTTCTTCCATAATCGCCGCCGGACGAAACCGGACCCCGGACCGGTCCGGCCATGTCCCGACCTCGCCGCAGCCGCTTTCCCTCCGTCCGGTTCCAGTCGAAGACGACAACCAGTATGGCGATCACCAGCATCATGCTGCCCGGCACCCAGAGGATAAAGCCGCCGGCGGTCTCGTCGGTCAAGGGCGCGATGCCGAAAAGCCGCCCCTCGATGTCGTAGGCGGTGTAGAGGATGCTGGTCTTGAAAACCGTGATCGCGCCGAGAAGAATGTTCGACACGATCGCCGCGAACAGCAGCACGACACGCAGAAAGTGCGACGGGTCAGAGGGCAGGTCGCGCCGGTCGAAGATCATCGCGAAGAACACCAGCCCGCCCGCCAGCATCGTCAGATGCATCGTCCAGTGGATCGCCGGATCAAGCAGGGCGGCGTTGTGGATCGGCGGAATCTGCCAGAAATAGAGCGATAGAAGAAAGATCACGAATGCCGTGACCGGGCCGGTCAGACGGCGGTAAAGTCCCGAGACCGCGCCGTCGGTCATCAGCGGCGCTACCAGCCACTTGCGCAGGAATTCCGGCAGGCCCGCGATCAGCAGGCCCTGAGGACGCGACAGAACGACCAGCATCGGCCCCACCATCCGAAGCAAAAGATGCTGGATCTGATGGGCGAGAAACAACCGTTCGCCCATCGGATCGACCGGCGATTGCAGCGACAGGAACAGCGCCAGGATTCCACCCCCGAAAAGGACATGCCGCAGGGCCGGGACCGGTCCTGTAACGGAACGGCGGCGCCACGCGCCGCGCAGGTAGACCGCCAGGATCAGCAGGATCGGACCGCTGATTTCGGGGGTGAGGTTCCAGGCCGTCCAGGCTTCGGCGGCCGAAAGGCCTTCGCCGCCATGAGCCAGCGCGACGGAAGGCATGGTCAGGGCCGCAACAGGCAGCAAGACGCGGGGCCGGATCGGACGAAGCCGGGCGGTTCGGGGTGCAGGGATCGGCATCTTGGTCTCTTAGAAGGCGTAGATGATTGTCGCGCCGGTAATGATCACGGTGGCGAACATCGCGACCGAAATCAGCGCCAGCGTGCGACCCATGCGGCGGTTTGACTCGGCCACCTTCAGTCGCAATTCATACGCGGTTTCGGGAAATTCGAGCGCGGCCGAGTTCGATCCGCTCCAGTTGTGCCGCGCGTTCCAGCGTCGGACCTCGGTCCGGTTCCAGCCGTTGAAGGCCAGGATGATGGCCGCCAGGATGACGAAGGACGAGGGAACCCAGATCGTGTAACCCCCGGTCGCCTCGTCGGCCATTGGCGCGAAATCCCACAGCCGTCCGGCGGCGTCATATGCGGGATAGAGCACCATCTCCTTCATCGTGGTGAGCGAGCCGAGCAGGATGTTCGAGACGATGACACCGACCAGCGCCAGAAGCCGCTTTCCGTGGGGTGCGCCCTCGGGCGGGCTGCGCCGGTCGAGCGTGACGGCAAAGAAGTTCAGACCCGCCAGCGTCATGCCGAGATGCGCCACAAGCGCCAGCGGCGGCATGGCGACCGCCGCGTTGTGCAGCACCGGCACCTGCCAGACATAGAGCGACGCGACCAGCAGGACGAAGCTCGTGCCGACGCGGGACAGGGCTCGCGCTGCGCTCTGTGCCGCGGGATGGTCTTTGCGCCGCCCGAGCCAGCGGCGAACCGGCCGGGGCAGACCCGCCCGCAGGACCGGCCAGGGATAGGCCAGGATGAACAGCAACGGCCCCAGCAGCCGGATGACCAGATGCTGAACCTGATGCGCCAGGAAAAGGCTTTGCCCCGCGCCCGCCAGCGGCCCTTCGAAGGCCAGGGCCAACAGCAGCATTCCGGCCGCGAACAGGCCGTGCCGGACCGGTCCGACCTGTTCGCCGACGATGCGGGGCCGGCCCATGCCGCGCAGATAGAGCCACGCGACGCCGCCAAGAACGGCAAGCGCGACCGGAGACAGGCTCGGTCCTAGCGGGTCGAGGATCGCGACGTTCATGCGGTGACCCGGTCCGGGCCGACCGCACCGGCGACGGATCGCCGAAAACCGCCAGCCGTCAGCGGCCGGGGGATTCGATGCGTGTCCCTGTCTCTGGGGTCCGACCGTCGGCGGCTTGCAGTTTCAAAGATCATTGCGCACGCGCGACCCGGATTGCAGGGATGGGAGGCACGGACCCGTGGGCTGCGGTCGAGCCCCGCCAGAACCATGCCGCCAGCATCGCGCCTTATGCATCAGTGGGCTCCAGCCGCCACAGCATCCGCAGGACGCTTGCGTCCGTATCTCGATGACCAGGCGCCTCATGGGCAAGGGCCCGGTTCGCTGTCCTGATCAGCAGGCCGCCCGCCGCAAATGCTTTTCATGCCCTGTCCCTTTTGCCTCTACGGAGGGATGGAAACCTCATTCGAGGGTCTGCCTACAACCTAAACCGGCTACAGGTTCAAGCAGAGAATGACCCGCGCGGCAATGTCGCGCCGCAATGTCGCACATGCTCCTGGAGGGGTCGCGCAGGCGGCGCTGCGGCGACCGGGTCGGAGAAAACAGCATCCGTTCTTCAGGCCGCCGGACGCAGCCGAGGTCATGCGGCCCGGCGGGCCCACGCACGGATCATGCCGCCAAAGCCGTGCCTTGCGCCTGGGGCCCTCGGTCATCTGCGTGCCGATGGCGTCGAAGAAGCCAGCGAACTGCACCCGTTTGAACGGCCGATATCCGTTGCGGTTCATCAAGCAGACGGGCAAGGGGCCTTGCCCAGATCGGACAGGTCAGGTCAGCAATGGCCCGGTCGGTACGCCCGCCATCCCGCCTGGACGTTTCGCAGCCGCGGCGATGCGGTTCTGACCGGACATTCGTTGCCAGGACAGCCCCCCAGCGGACCTGCTGCCGCCCCCCCCCACGCAGGCCGAGCCCCGACTGGCGTGCGTCCTGCCCGAGATGACGCTCGCGGACCTGCCGGTGTTCGTTCTCACGCACGAAAAATTCCGTGCCCTGTGTCGGATTCGCGCGGTCTTCGATGCGCTGGTCCAGAGAGCGGAAGACGTGACCGTGGGGCAGGGCGTCGCGCCCTGGGAAAGACGCGGCAGAGGTTCGGAAATGGCGGGCGAACGGCGCGAACCGGATCGCGGTCAAAGTCCCATGGCCGAACCTGCAAGCGCCTGCCGCGCGGCGTTCAATCGCTGAAGCGCCGATCTGGTCTTTTCGGGCTCGGATGCCGAAAGCGCGATCAGCAGCCCCTCCAGCAGGGCGAGGGTGCCCGCGTGAAGCCCGAAGCCGCCGGTCCGGCCGCGGGGAACCCGCACAAGGATGCCTGCGCGCAGATCGGGAATATGCGGTCCCATCGAGGTCACCAGAACCGAGCGCAGCTTCAGGCCGCTTGCCCTGTCGAACAGGGCCCGCACCTCGGGATAGGGGCGATCATAGGCCAGCGCGATCACCGCATCGCCCGGCCCGATGCCGATCAGATCATCGGCGAGTTGCAGTCCGGTGCGCAGGATGGCGCGTGCATCGAAACCCAGGCGCACCAGCTGCGCCGCGAAATAGCCGGCGATGAAGCCCGACGGACCGATGCCGAAGACATGAATCCGGCGCGCCGAACGCATCGTCATGACGAAATCCGAAACGAGCGCGGGCGCCATCGTCTCGATCGCCTCGAGAGCGTCACGAAACGCCTGTGCCGAAGACTCCAGTCCCGCCGCCCTGGCGGGCCGGGCCAGTTCATTGGCCATGCGATCGGCCAGGGTCAGGTCACGACGCAGATCCTCGGCAAGCGCGCGACGCAGTTCGGCAAGCCCGCCATAACCAAGCTTTCGCGCAGTTCGGATCACCGTCGCGTCACTGGTCTTCGCGGCCGTCGCGATTTCCGCCGCAGAGGCGCGCAGTCCATGCTCGCGATTGCGGGAAAGCCAGTCGATGACCCGCGCCTCGACCGCCGAAAGCCGCGACCCGACAGCCAGGATTCGCTGCGAGAAGGTTGCGTCCGTCGGGTCAGTCGTGTCGGTTTCGATCATGTTGCAAATGCTACCTCGATGATGTAGTAAACACAACAATAGAGTCGCGGCCGCACCGCAGCCAGGATCGATTGAGAGAAGGCTTCATGTCGCCGGATTTCTGGACCGCCCTTTTTCCCGCCGTCGCCGCGGCTTTCCTTGCATCCCTCGTCGAGGTGGTGGAGGCCTTCACGATCGTGTTGGCGGTGGGCACCACGCGCGGCTGGCGACCGGCCGTCGCCGGGGCCGCCGCGGCGATTGTCGTTCTGGGACTGATCGTTCTGACGCTGGGTCCGGCGCTTCGATTCATCCCGATCCGGACGCTGCAGCTTGTCGTGGGGATCCTGCTGCTGCTGTTCGGCACGGGCTGGCTGCGAAAGGCCGTTCTTCGCTGGGCCGGCGTGATCGCGCTGCATGACGAGAGCGCGGCTTACGCAAGGGAAGCCGCCGATCTGAGGTCACGGACGGGGGCGCCGCGGACATTGCGGTGGATTGCAGGCATCGCCGCGTTCAAGGCCGTTCTTCTCGAAGGCCTGGAGGTCGCTTTCATCGTCATCGCCATCGGTGCCGGCAAGGGCCTGCTGTGGGAGGCCTCGCTTGGCGCCCTTGCCGCCTGCGCCCTGGTGCTGGTCCTGGGTGCCGCTCTGCGCAAGCCCTTGGCCCAGGTTCCTGAAAATACGCTGAAGTTCGGGGTTGGCGTCATGCTGTCGGCCTTTGGCGTGTTCTGGACCGGCGAAGGGCTGGGCGTGCGGTGGCCTGGTGCGGATCTCGCACTCTTGCCCCTGGCGGCGCTTTTCCTGTTGGCGGGCATCGGCCTTGCCCATCTGGCGCGCGCCTTGGCCGCGGGGCGGCCGGCATGACAATCCTGGGCGATGTCTTCAGGGAGCTTTTCGGGATGTTCGTGGCCGACCTGCGGCTGACGCTGTCGGTTCTGGGTGGCGTTCTGCTTGTCGCCATCCTGATGAACAGCGCCGTGCTGGGGCCCGTCGCGGCAGGGTTCGTGCTGGCGCTTGGTTGCGTCCTGATCCTTGTCGAAACGGTCCTGCGCGAGACGCGCCGCGGCAAGTGATGCAGGGGCGCGGCCGGCTGGTCCGCCATTCCGGTGTCTGGGCGATCGCATGGCGGCGTGGGCCTTGCGGCGACAGCGGGCGTCAGGACGGCGGGGCCACCGCGTCAGCCCAGATAGGTCCTGATCGCGGCGCCGACACCCTGATCCTGCACCAGTCTCAGCTTGCGGGCGAAAGCGTCCTGAAAGCGCGGATTGTCGGCCAGTGCGCCAAAGACGGCACGGTTCGACAGGAAGGCCAAAGGATCGCGGCGCGCGGCCAGGGCATAGTCGCGCAATGCGTCGCTGTTCTCGTCATTGGGCGCGATCTCGTTTCCGGCCTCGTCGATACGTTCGCAATAGCGGCACCAGAAGGCGACCTCTTGCGCCAGCCCGTCGATGGCGGCATCCGATCGCAACGCGTCGGCCAAAGTCGGCAGGATGAATTTCGGCTGCCGGTTAGACCCGTCGAGGCACAGCCGCGGGATGGTGTCGCCGATTTCCGGATTTGCGAAACGGCCGAGGATGAGGTCGAGATAATCCTCGTAGCTGACGCCCTCGATCGGGGGCAGGGTCGGGATGATCTCGCGTTCCTCCAGCGCGCGCAGCCAGGCGGCGATCCGGGGATCGGCCATCGCATCATGGACGAAGTGGTGGCCCAGCAGCGCGGAAGGATAGGCGATGGCGGCGTGACCGCCATTCAGGATACGCAGCTTCATCAATTCGTGCCGGCTGACATCGGTCACGAATTCAGCGCCGACCTTTTCCAGCGGCGGGCGGCCCTGCGGGAAATTGTCTTCCAGCACCCATTGGCGGAAGGGTTCACAGACCACGGGCGCGGCGTCGATGATGCCGAATTTGTCCCGCACCAGCGCGCGTTCGCGGTCCGAGGTGGCGGGGGTGATGCAATCGACCATGGAATTCGGGAATGCCACATTCTGGCGGATCCATTCGGCCAGGCCGGGATCGGACAACTGCGCCAGTTCTGTCACGGTGCGCGCGCAGACATGACCGTTTTCGGGCAGGTTGTCGCAGGACATGACCGTGAAGGGCGCCTCACCCGCCGCGCGGCGCGCGCGCAACGCCGCCAGGATCATGCCGAAGACGGTGCGCGGCGCGTCCGGATTGTCGGCGTCGTGGGCGATATCGGGATGGGCCGCGTCGAAGCCGTCGGTCTTGGCATCGACGTAGTAGCCGCCCTCGGTGATGGTCAGCGACACGATCCGGATCGCGGGATCGGCCATCGCGGCGATGACCCTGGCCGGATCGACCTCGACGAAATCGACCATCGAGCCGATGACGCGGGCGCTCAGGCCCTTCGGGTCCAGTTCGACCACCGTCGTCAGCCAGTCCTGCGCCGCCAGTCGGTCGCGCATCGCCGCATCGCCCGGACGGACGCCCGCGCCGATCAACGCCCAGTCCTGCCCCTCGCCGGTGTCGAACAGCCGGTCCAGGTAGAAAGCCATGTGCGCGCGGTGAAAATTGCCGATGCCCACATGCAGGATACCGGGTTTCAGCGCGCCACGATCATAGCCGGGGCGCCCGACATGGTCGGGCAGATCGCTCAGCATGGATTGCGAAAGTGTGGCGGCCATGTCTGGACCTTTCTTCGAAAAACGCCCGCGGAGGACGCGGGCCTCGGGGCAGGGGGCAAGGCGTCGCGCGGATCAGCTCATCCATTGTCCGCCATCGACATTGTAGGTCTGGGCGAGGATGTAATCGGCCTCGTTCGAGGCGAGGAAGATGGCCATCCCGGTCAGGTCGGCAGCGGTTCCCATGCGGCCATGGGGAACGGCGGCGGCGACCTCGGCCTTTTTCTGGCCGGGCTCCTTGCCTTCGTATTTCGCGAAGAAGGCATCCACGCCGTCCCAGTGTTCGCCTTCCACGACGCCTGGCGCGATGGCGTTGACGTTGATGCCATGGCGGATCAGGTTCAGGCCCGCCGATTGCGTCAGGCTGATGACGGCAGCCTTGCTGGCGCAATAGACGGCGACCAGCGGTTCGCCGCGGCGCCCGGCCTGGCTGGCCATGTTGATGATGCGCCCGCCGCTGCCGCGACGGATCATGACACGCGCGACCGCCTGCATCATGAACAGGGTCCCCGAGACGTTGACGGCGAAGATGCGATCGTAATCGGCGCGCGTGATCTCGGTCAGGGGGGCGGCGGTGAACAGGGCCGCGTTGTTGACAAGGATGTCGATGCCACCAAAGGCCTCCTCGACCTCGGCCACGCAGGTGTCGATCGATTTCTGGTCGGTCACGTCCAGCCGCACCGCGATGGCGGCATCGCCAAGTGCCGCGGCGGCATCCGCCGCGGCCTGGGCATTGATGTCGCAGATCGCCACCCGCGCGCCCTCGGCCGCATAGGCGCGGGCGAATTCCAGCCCGATGCCGCGCGCCGCGCCGGTGATCAGTGCGGATTTGCCGTCCAGTCGCCTCATGCGATCCGGTCTCCGGTCTTGTCGAACCGGTGAATGCGCTCTTCGTTCGGCGTCAGCCAGACGGTGTCGCCGTGCCGAAAGCCCAATTCACCGTCCGAGCGAACGGTGATGGTTTCGGTCAGCCCGGTTTCCTCGACATAGAAGAAGCTGTCCGAGCCCAGATGTTCGCTGACGCCGATCCGTCCCTTCCATTTCCCGCCCTCGGCCGAGATGGCGATGTGTTCGGGGCGCACGCCGATGGTTTCGACCCCGTATTCGGCGGCGGTCGGACCCGAAAAGAGGTTCATCCTCGGGCTGCCGATGAAACCTGCAACGAAGACGTTCCTGGGGCGCAGATACAGATCCAGCGGGCTGCCGACCTGTTCGATCCGCCCGGCCTGCAGCACCACGATCTTGTCGGCCATGGTCATCGCCTCGACCTGGTCGTGGGTGACATAGATCATCGTGGTCTTCAGCCGGTTGTGCAATTCGCTGATTTCCAGCCGCATTCCCACGCGCAGCGCGGCATCCAGGTTTGACAGCGGTTCGTCGAACAGGAAGGCCGAGGGTTCGCGCACGATCGCGCGGCCGATGGCGACGCGCTGGCGCTGGCCGCCCGACAACTGGCCGGGCCGGCGGTCCAGGTAATTGGTCAGGTTCAGCGCCTTCGCCGCGGCCTCGATCCGGCGGTCCTGTTCGTCCTTGGACAAGCCGGCCATCCGCATCGGGAAGGCGATGTTCTTCCTGACCGACATGTGCGGGTAAAGCGCATAGGACTGGAACACCATCGCCAGCCCGCGTTTCGCCGGCGAGGCATCCGTGGCATCGGTGCCGTCGATCAGGATGCGCCCGCCGCTGACATCTTCCAGCCCCGCGATCAGGCGCAGCAGGGTGGACTTGCCGCAGCCCGAGGG